>Ga0247610_10005781_pt1 | contig 12961 bp, 22 predicted proteins | sample 174DNAGHGhighgp2_FD_193483 | JGI IMG/M metagenome (GOLD analysis project Ga0247610, IMG submission 193483) | Sheep rumen microbial communities from Palmerston North, Manawatu-Wanganui, New Zealand - 1742 DNA GHGhigh gp2 | ecosystem: Host-associated > Mammals > Digestive system > Stomach > Rumen...
GCTCCATTTCATCCTTATGACGCATAGCAAGCCACTTAATACATAGCCGGAAAAATCTACGCTCACCCTGACCGCCACGAATATCACGAAGATAAAATAGACACTTTAGTGCCATGTCAGGATTTTCTTCATATGCATTCTTAAACAAAAGAACACAATCACTATCATTTGCTCCACGCATTGCCGCGCCTTGCGCGAATAGGTCATAAACCTTAGATAACGTAGACGCATAGGTAGTAGCGCCATTAGTCGTGCGAGTTACATTGTTCTGTTCCTTTAGGTTCTTTAGTAGTTCGTTCATTTTTTTTCTCCTTTTCATCTGCGCCTTTGTCAAGGCGGAAGGTACATTTTTTATCACAATTAGTACAGGGATGCCCTATATTACATATAGAATAATCCCAGATTTTTTCATCTTTCATAATAATTATATCATAAATTATGAATTAGTCAAACATTTAATATTTGATAAATCATCTTCAAGCATAGTTTTATAGCTATCGACTTTTATAACTTCATAAGTTTCATTATAATCACCACCATTATGGCGAATAACTAAATACCAGCCAGGACCATCATATTCGTATTGACCATTATGATCCCATTCTTTAGCTTGAAGATACTCAAGATCAGCTTCTTCAGTAATTTTATAACAATAAACTCCACCTTCATCTAGAGTGCTGAGAGAAAGATAATAATCCTCTATTTTTCGAATTGGAATAAGACTATCTTCATGCATTATAGCTTCACGTTCTGATGTAAATTCATACCCATCAGATGTGATAAAACTATATATTATACGTGGTTCATTTATAATATATTTTTTACGTGTAATCACTTTATTTCTCCATATGTATCTTCTTTATATTTTTCATATAACTGTCCACATTGATTCCATCTATTACGAATGTCAGTTATAACTTCATCAATATGTACCGGGGTACAATTATGACTATCCATACCAACATGATACATAAATGGATTATCAAGCTGTAGCCAGTTAGTTTGTTGATGCGTGTGCCCATGTAGATTAATTACGTGCTGGCTAAAATGCTTATCATCAAAATTTGAGGTAAGGGTTGGATAATGACTAAGATAAATACTTTGTTTGCCGTGTTTAATTACATGAGCATACCATCCGCCCATTATTTTATGAAGGCATTCTTTAAATAGTGCGGTAGAACGATTTTCAGTATCATGATTACCCCAAATAAGGAATATCTGACCATTTAGCCGTTTGAAGCACTCAATACCCTTTTCATTATCATTAAGCATAGTATCACCTAGATGATACACAAGATCATTTGGTTTTACTATTTTATTCCAATTCTCAATGATCGCCTCATTCATGTCATTAACATTGGTAAAGCCGCGAGGCTCATATAGAAAACCCTGGTTATGACAGAAATGAGTATCACTGGTAAAATAAATTTCACTCATTTTCATCACTCACTTCTATAATATCAATCGCGCGCTCATCTTCATCAAGAGAAGGCTCGCGGAAGTCACGACACATATTACGGATTACATTTTCCGGAACATAACGGCGACCACTACGATTCTCATTGCGAGCTACGCAAGTGTCTGCATCAGTATCAAACACCACATATACAATTTCATAATTTTGAAATTGCATATCAATAGCTTGAGTCAACTTACGGCGAGAAAACTCATTAAGATGTGTCGCATCCGCGATGCAATCAAAACCATCAACAAGAGTCTGACGGATATAACTTACAAAGCGGCGAAATACTGCTTTTTCATGAGAGAAATAATCTTCTCCATCCATCAAAAACTCAAGACGAATATTATCACGAGAAACATAACGAATATCATTAGTTTCACGATTATCTTTAATAAACTGTTCTGCCCAAGTGGATTTGCCGCAACCAGACGGGCCACAGAGAATATATAACTTAGCCATTAATCCGCTCTCCTTAAAATAAATTGTGCATGAGTATGAATATCGGGATTGTACCAATTATATTTTTGTTTCCACATTTCACTCAAATATGGCAACTGATAACGACATTCAAAGGAAACAATATAATCATCCTCAATGAAATCAAGAAAATTATGAATATTCCATGAATAGTAGTTCTCTTTCATTTCATCTTCCCATCCGTTATCTACCCATTGAAGTTTCATGAGAAAATGAGTCATATCACGCCAATCATGAAACTGGCCAAATTTACGATTAAATTCAGCCGTCTTATCAGATGGTAGTGGTCCCCATATAGCTTCAAACTGTTCTTCAGATGCAAATGGAATATGTTCATCACAGTACATATCACGAATAGTAATATATCTTGGCTGAAGCTTCTGTACAAGGAATTTTACTTCATCTTCTCCACCGGTAGAAGAAAATACTTCATGTAGTACGGAAGAAAAGTTCAAGCAAATTTCTTCTGGCTTAAATTTTGCAGATACATACTCATATACGTTATGAGAGCCATCCCATATATTACCAACGAAATAAATCAAATTAGCTACAAAAGGAGGAGTGGAGCGTGCGCGCATAATTAAGTCCTTGGAAATGTCGTATCCAACGAACATAATATCCGGAAACAATGGCGCAAGATAACGAATCATTGCCCCGTCAGCACAGCCAAAATCAATTACACATTTTACTCCTGGAATTTTATCCATAAAAAATGCTTTGTCCCATACGGACTTACTCATTTCAGTAGTATAAATATCAAGATTCATTTTTTTCTCCTTTTTCTTCTTCAAATTGTTCGCCCCATTTATCCGGTGGATCACCTATGGCTACGATTACAATTATAATAAGCAGGCAAATTAATACAACCCAAGCTTTTGCATCCATATTAGTTCTTTCCTCTCTTTCTTACATTGAAATTATAATATAAATTATAAAAAAAGTCAAATAAAAAAATGGGACAGTTTTTGTGAACTGTCCCGAAGTAAATTTGCTAGTCTTATGGGGCGACTTTTGCATTAGCATTATCCCACTAGCGCCATAGGGTGGGTTATTTTAGGTGCGCCCGCCATCACACCTATGATACACAGTCGTTATTATACAGAGTGACTGGTACCTCTGAGGCCGATTTAACGTGCTGGCCGCGTACACAATGATACCTCAAAGCCTTTTCTACCAGGTATCAATCCATACAACCACATTTCTTCATGCTACAATATATGTAAAAACTAGGAGGAATTCACTATGAAACAACATCGGAAAGACAACGGAAATGTTTCGTAGCAAGTGTATGGGGTTCCATTTTCTTATTTCTTCTTTCTATAATCAATACGATTATTACGAATATCGGGTTTTTCTTCCCAGACTTTACAATCTTCGATTATGAAGTTATTAAAGTCCCACCAGAATTTCCATTCCATATCAAGGCCGTCATACCATTTTTCCTTAGTGCGACCAGTCTTACGGTCGTGCATAACGATAAGAGCATACATGATACCACCGCTACCATCATCAAACCAATGCATATGAGTAGCTTTCTGATCAATATAGAAACGACCAAGCCAAAGATCATCATCTTCAATAGATTTATTTACTTTTCGACAATATCTATTGAACCAATGCTGATGTTTTCTACGTTTATGAGAAATCATAGAATAAGTACGCATCTTATCATCCTTTCTTTCTTTCTATAAATATTATATCATAAATTTTGTAAAAGTCAAACAATTATTTTTGCCACTCTTCAACTTCTACTCCATTTTCTCGCAACCATTTTTGTAATTTCTATCTTTCACTACAACAATTTGTAGGTGACTCAAAAACAATTAAGGCAAAGGACACATCATCTAGTAGTTCACCTTTTTCAATTTGTAATTTTAACTTTTCTAAAGATTGTAGAAAATCGTTAAAGTTGATTTTACACAATTGACCATAATACGTTTCCAAAAAGGCACAATCTTCTGGATGCTTTGGGTCACATTTTCCAGCACACAATCCTTCACATTCCTGCCCAGGTTTAAGTGGCGGACAGTCTACTACAATTACGCCGCGTTTATCTTGTCCTAGTGGGCGCCATTTCGGTGGCCAAATAGTTGTATTTAAGCCTACAAGATTTTTAGGGAAATTACGAACTTGCGCCCAGTATGATGTGTATATCTTCATGTTATCTCCTTAAAATAAAATATGCTTAGTTAAATAAAGGTTGCAGCCTTCGCCATACTTTCTACTACTCTTCTATCATTTTCCACCACAATTGACCTAGAGGCTGTGACTCTGGGAGCTACCCTGAATCATCTCTAAGCCGCTTTCGCCTTGAATTGACAGGTCTGTTTACCTGTAAGCCTCACCCTTAAAGCCAACCTGCGTTGGCAACCATTCAGCAATTTCTTTTATTTGATTCAATAAATATCAATTTAGAATGTTACGTTTTCGTTGATTTGGGCTACTACTACTGCAAACCTTGCTTATACTGGAATTTCTTCCATTCAACAACGACATTATTGTTTTGTTGGTATTTCCAGAGTTTGCATCGGGTACCACCCCAATACCTTATCTGGATTCTGGCTACGCTTTTAACGCTTGCCTTTCTATTACAACAACGCAAGGAATCATGTGTTTAATAGCGAATATTGAAGCACGCATCACCTTTCTTTGGAGTTTCTCCTTTATCCAAACGCCCTCACGGACGCCCAGCCCACCCGCTATGGCTATCGTCATAGTTTTTATGGGTTAACGGTCGATGCTCTCAGCTGCGTGGTTAGCGCATCTACACTGAGTTCAACATTTATTTAACTAAGCATATTCAATTTATTTGTGATCGGTTTCCCTCTCAACATAAATATTATAACAGAAATTTTCATTTTTGTCAAATATTTATTTTATTTATCTTTGTTGAAGGAAGAAGTTTTCTTTCTCCCTGTCAACAAAAATATTATAACAGAAATTTCAGAAAAAGTCAAATATTTAATTTATTCTTCCCATTCAATTTCTACTGGTTTAGGAAAAATTACTTGAGCACGACATTCTTCTACTTCTCCATTATGGAAGTATTCGCGCCACATATCTTCTCGCTCTTCTCCATCTCCACAAAGACGGAAAACAACATCTGGAAACATTTTGGAAACTTGCATCATATCATACTCATGGTCATACCATTTACATTCATCACAAACTGAAAAATTTGCTTCATGTTCATTTTCATAGTATTTGCTTTCGCAAAAAACACCACAAGTATCTTCTCGCTCATAAATTTCTTTATCTTTCAGAGCTTGTACGATTGATTCGTATTCCTCTTTAGATTTAATATTACGAGCCTGCATAGAAAACCAAGTATAATATCCCATAATTTATTCCTTTCATTTCCTTTGATATATTAATTATATCATAAATTCTATAAAAGTCAATTATTTATAAAGCTGAAATTTTTTTGAAATTTTCCAAGCGGTTTCATCATCTAGTGGACGAAAACCAATACAGGTAAGAGTGCGTCCTACTCCATTTTCATCTATCATTTCTGGTTCTAATTCAGTAAGACAAGCATCCATAATCAAAAAGAAATCAACGCCTTCTTTTAAGCCAAGTTCTTCTGCGATTATTTTTGCTTTAAGCAATTGTTTTAAATTTTTTGCTTCGCATACAGTTTTAGTAAAAATGCCACAAAACCATTCATCATAAATATCTTTTCGTAGAATTAATGGAATTTGCACCCAATTATTATCTGCGCTACCTACCTCATGCTCTCCATCACGAATAATATTAGATAAAAATGCCCAAGAAGCATGGGCTACTTGTGCAGCCAGCTTTCCAGGACTCATGTCTAAGTCCTTTCGCGCGATTATTAATTGCCGCATTCAATCACATCCTTTGTCATATAATCCCATGCAGCAATGTCTGATTCAATATCTCGTCCTAAACGAAATAAATGCCATTGATTTTGAAAATCATTGTACTCACGCATATCACCTTTAAGTGGGAGTTGTTTACTTTTACATTTATCATGCATTACTGCTATATACGTTAAACAAGAACAATTAGGCATTTTACATTGAACATGAAAACCCTGTTCTGAACCTTCAGCATGATTCATATGGTATAAACAATAGGTACCAAATCGTTCTTTATCTTTTTTATAAATTCGCCATTGGGATTCTGTAGTAAAAATTAAGTATGCATCATCAGTTTCTACCATATAAGCCATTTCGCCATATTTATGATTAGCATACCATACAACTTCATTAGGAGTCATTTACATTTCCTTTCATTTGAACGTGGCTGCGCGCAAGCCGATTCTTACGCGCGAACCCACTCTCACACTACTAGTGGTCAGTTGAGCCTTAGACCTCATAGCTTCTGACTAGTAGCTACTCGCAGTCCCTGATGGAATCGGACCATCACATATGGAGTCAAAGTCCATTGCGCTACCATTACGCTAAGGGACTATATAAGCGACACTAGCACGGCTCGAACGTGCATACCCTTTTACAAGTAACCTCTGATTAGCAATCAGGTGCGTTACCATTCCGCCATAGTGTCATTTAAAAATGCATCAATATATTCTAAATCTTTTTGCGCTTGGCATTCTTCAGAACATAAATGTGCTTCAAAATTAATATCAATATATTCCGTTAATTCACCACAATTCCAACATGGTTGCCTATCATGCCCTCGTATAATTCCATTGGGCGCTTCGTCAACTATTGGACGCATATTTGGATACTTTTCACTGAATTTCATAATTCCTCCAAAAGAAAAACGCCGCGGAAGAGTTGCGGATACTACTCGGCCTCTTTCAAAACAGGTCTCTTTTAATACCCTAACGGGATACCAACGCGGCAAAATAAATATTTAAAACTAGACTCCATTTAGGTCCGGATTCGAACCGGAATATTTAGATTATTAGTCTAACGCATTAGCCTTTTGTGCTACCCTCGCCAAGGGCGAGCCTAATTTGCTGCGGAGTCTTTATAAACTAGACCATTAATTGCGCTGACTCGAACAGCTAGTAAAAGAATAACAGTCTTTTTCATTTTCCATAAATAGTTTGCTGTAATGGTCTAAATTGGTCCGGGTAACAGGATTTGAACCTGTGGCCCCATGCTCCCGAAGCACGTGCGCTACCAAGCTGCGCTACACCCGGATAGACGCGGCTTTCGCCGCGAGAAAGGAGATGTTATCATTCTATTACTTTTGCAACAAACTTTTTCAAGTTGCCTCTTATGTTCACTCTATCTCCTCTTTCTGATAATATTATATCAGAAATCCTACTCATTGTCAAGTATTTGATCAGCCATTTCCTCAATACGCTTCTCGTCTGAGATACACCAGTTCTTACGATTTGTACCCCAATTCTTACGTTTTGCGGTTTTTGCACGACACATAGGACATGAGCAATGAATTTTATTTTTACTATATTGGTGTAAATTGTCGTAATAGTCCCAGCCATATGCACGAATTATATTTCGTTTTCTTATGGCTTTGATCCAATCATTATGACGTTTTTCTGCTCTTGTTCTCATAGCATCACCCTTATATAGTATAATATATGTGGATACCACATAAAGCGTAGATGGGAGGAGTCGAACCTCAACCGCTCATCACGATCGCACCGCTTTCCAGGCGGGCCTCAGTCCACACCGAGATCCTTCTACATATGGCGATAGCCAGAGGACTTGCACCCCAGCCGCTCTCACGGCCCATCCGCTTTCGAGGCAGTGCCGGCGCGCTTGTCCGGTTTGACTACCTTAATCCCAAGGAAATTTATCTATTTTTCGTGGAATGATATTATACCATTTCTTATGAGCGCCACAACGAGGACAATAATTATATAAACGCCACGTACTAGGATCTCTTTGATTCATAATATCACCACATGAATAGTGAAATCCACAACGACAATAAGCATAATAAGCACCATCACCTTTATACTTACGAACATCCCAGCTGCGATCTATACCGCGCCCATTATGCTTCATAGCAAATCATCTTCCATAAATATAACTTGTTTTCCGTGTTTAATTGCATACCCAATTTCACATCTCGTGCTTGAACCAACATATCCATCTTTATTGATTACATAAATAGCATCCGCCATATCAATCTTTCTCTTATGGATATCATCAAGCATTACTTTTTGTTCCTCAGTGAAAGTATCACCAGAGTGACCAAAACAGCCAACGGATATAACAATATTACCCATAAGGGTAAGTTCACGGTTGACACGTTCAAAGTCCTCCTTAAATCGTGTTGACCCGCATAAAGTTATCACTTTGTAGTTGCCTATCATTTTCTTCCTCCATTATCCATGGAAATAGTTTGTGGAGTGAACCATTTAAATGGTTGCAACATTGGCACACTCCACAATAATAAATCCATTCATCACATTTATTATCATCTATCATGGTATTATTAGATAAATCATTACGTTTTATACCTAATATTGAGCCACAATTATTACAAGTTGTAATATATTCATCAACTTTTTTGGCGGCTTTAACTATTCTCATACGAGATACCTCGCGACGCCGTAGTCCTTTTCTTTTTTAAGGATAACTTTTTCTAGAGTTACATTCTTTTCCCACTCTTCCGCCATACGTTCACATTCTTCATCATTACCTTCAAAATCATAGGAACCCCAACGAGGTTGTCTAAGATGATCTTTAATTACAAATTCTTTACCTACAATTTGAGCATCAGAAGGAGAAATATAGATAGTAAATTCAGAAGGAAAGTTATCTTTCTCATAGCGTCGCACATGGACATACTGAGGATTATGGTCATTAAGATCTAACTTAACACCCCATGCTTCAAAGCGAAGACCATTAGAAAGAATGGCAACAACTTCGAATCGAGTTTCATCTGTACGAGTAATATTTAGATCAGACATTGCTTCTTTAAGAGAATAACCTTGATTAAGTTCAAAAGCAATTGCGCGTAGATAGTCGTAAGGCATATCTACTACATTAGCAAGATTTACAATGTCATGAATATTATGATGGTACTGCGGTTCAAGCTTATCGCGCATATATTCCTCTACCTCTTCAGAAGTAGGAGGAGTCATTGTAAAGTGATAGTGGAATCTGCCAGGACGATTTAGCATATACTGACTCATATGATCGAGATCATTACAAGTTACAACGAATAGTTTATGGCCACCATCCATACCATCAAAAAGAGAAAGTAGTTCATCCTGCTGATTCTCTTCTCCAGTCATTGTGAAAGTTTTTTCAAATTCATCGAAAATAACTACACAATCTTGATCAATGGAAGAAATGAATGTAGCTAGCCCTGGCGCGGCCATAGTGACAGTAATAACAGGTAGATTAACTTTAATGGATTCTTCAGCAAGAAGTCGTACAAATAGACTTTTACCAATACCCTTCTGACCAGAAAGGAGTACACCAAAATTACGGTTTACGGAATTATAAGATTTCATAACCTTATTAACTTTATATAAACTATTACCATAAATCTTTTCTTCTGTTACTGTTAAATCATTACGAATAGATAAAGAAAATCCCTGCATAGGATGAAAATTGACAATATAAGTACCAACAGGGAGTTTCTGATACGTTTTTACATCTTCACCATAAATCTGATAACGACTTCCAGCATTAATTACGTTCATTCTTTTTCACCTTTAATTCTTTACTATTATGAAGAGGTTCCGCCCGGATTCGAACCGGGGAACAAACGGTTTTGCAGACCGCCGCCTTTGACCAGACTCGGCACACGGAACCTATATAAACCTTATTCTCTTCTCCTTTTATTTCGGCTAATCCTGCTTATCCAAGCTCCTTTAGGGGAGTTGATACGAGTTTCTCAAGGAGACAGGATTGTGACACCTTGCCAGGTGTGGTGGAGTCGACGCGGATCGAACGCGCTACATCCTGCTTGCAAGGCAGGTGCTCTACCAATTGAGCTACGACCCCATATTGAGTATAGTTAAATGTGCCTGGGGTGGGAGTCGAACCCACAAAACCACGGTTCTAAGCCGTGTACCTATTCCATTCGGTTACTCAGGCATATAGTAGCCATTTTGTGATATGGGACTTGCACCCATGTGAGCGCCACTCATTGGCGCCATCCTCGCTGCTAGATGAATCACTGGCCTACTATACCCCTCGAAAGTCTTTTCGGTGTTATCGAGTCTCACCTCTAATACCATAAATGTGCCCTACATAATAAATAATTGTTTAAATAAGCTAGAGCAGGCACTTACTCTATATGCGCTTTCTTTTTAAATTAATTGTATCTTAGCGCATAGTACCTAACCTGGGATTCGAACCCAGACTGAATTGGGTTTGAGCCAACTTCCTCTACCAATTGGGATAGTCAGGCATATAACTAGACTCGTTATTTAGCTAGTTAGATTAAAAGTCCAATGCTTGAAAAGTTTTGCTGACGAGTCTAAAGCAGGTCGACTAGGATTCGAACCTAGACCAACGGTTTTGGAGACCGCTATGCTACCGTTACACCATCAACCTATACAGTCCTACAAGGATTCGAACCTCAACCTTCTGAGTCAGAGTCAGACACGCTGCCTTTACACCATAGGACTATATACCCGCTGAGCATCCTATTGGCGCGCTTTCACCATGCGGGATCTCTATTGTTTATTTGCTAGCAGAATTTGAACCATTAACTATAGCGAGTAAGTCGGGATGAGTGGACTCGAACCACTGATCTTCGCCTTATCAGAGCGCTGCACTAACCGACTGTGCTACATCCCGTTAAAATTGCGGATTTACCGCAAAGTATTAATTAAGTTACAAATTCTTTCACAAGAATGTCCATCACATTTATTTGCGACCTTTTGTAGACATTCCTATTCTATATGAGTTAATGTATTAGTAGAGCGTAGTATCTCTAATAATTCTTTTTCATTTGTTGCATATTTAGAAGAATATTCTTTTGGATATTGCATATACATTCCTCTAAATTCTGGATAACCTGTTTTCTTTTCAAATAAAACCGAGGGTTTATTTAATAGGTATCCATCAAATATGATACTGCTATAATCTGTAATAACTACATCGCAATCATATAAATATGGAGTAGATGGCTCAGTAGAAGGAATTTCAATAATATGTTTATATTTTTTATTGAGTATTTTCCTTCCAGCCATATGAGCCTTTACTGCAAAAATTTCATTATCTGTTAATTGGCTATCTAGCCAAGCGTAATCTAAAATGAAATTTAGTGGCTCATTATCCCATCTAAATGTTGGGGCATATAAATATGCTTGCTTATCAGCTAGGATAGTATGTCCATCACCTTTTTGCTTTCCAATAAAAACATCTGTTCGTGCCATACCAAGTGGTAAAATTTTATTTTCTGGTAGTTTGGCACATTGCGACCACATAGGAATCGCGCCATCTCCTGCGGCGATAATGTAATCAATAATATTAGTTCTTGATGATGTTACATATGGATGATACTAATCGTATCCAATAGTTTTTCCACCTTGAATAGCGTGCCATATCATGATGCACTTACCTGGAGTTTCAGATGGAAAATCATCAATAACTAATATATCATATTTACCGGATCTTATTTCTGGATGACTATTAGTACCATGAACCTCAATATACTACTTATCACCCTAATAAGCATCATAGAGAGCAGAAATATTCTCTGCTCGTCCATATGGACGAGTTCCTGCAAATAATACAGGTTTCATTCAATCACCACCCAGGAGTCTGTTTCTGGAATCAATGCACAACCACCCCAGGTGCCATGAATCTGTTTCATATCATCAATTAGAGTAACAGTTCCCTCTTTTCCAATATATTGAGGTTCACCTTCCATCCAAATAATACGAAGCTTATCTCCAATCTTAGGCATTTTCTCCAATAGCCTCCTTAATAAAGTCTTTCAGAAAATTCATAAAATCAGCATCTTCAGTATAGAAAACATCATGACCAAACTTATTATGATATGCAAGCATTGCATTTACTATAAACTGGCTCATGCGCCAATCTGGTACTTTATGCCAGAGTTCTGCGAGTTCATCACAGTAATAATCAATTCGACTCGGATCTCGCATTTTCATGCTCCTCTCTTTCTTACATTAAAATTATAATATAATTTCAATTAAAAGTCAATAATTAAACAAATAATTAAAGCTAAACAAGATAGAAGAGATATTATAGCAGACGTATAAAATATAGTCATCAATACTTTCATTTTAATACCTCAGTTATTTAATGGTGCCCAGGGTTGGAGTCGCACCAACTAATAGAGGATTTTCAGTCCTCGGCGTTTACTGATTCGCCACCTGGGCATACAAGTTCTAATAAGTGTTTAAGAGAGTAATAATAATTAATACTATTAATTCCTAACTCTCTATTTTTTGCTTTTTCCTTTAATTCTTCAATCCATTCAATATCAGATTTCATAATATACCCCTTAATATAAGTTGGGTGGAACGACAGGACTTGAACCTGCACTTCTCTTGTACTGGAGAAACTGGGGCCACAACCCAGCGCGTCTACCATTTCGCCACGTACCACATAAGTACCGGAGTAGGGAGTCGAACCCTAATCAAGAGATTAGAAGTCTCTTGTCGTATCCGTTGGACCACACCGGCATAGTGCGCGTGGCGGGAATCGGACCCGCGATACTCAGATTAAAAGTCTGATGCCATACCACTTGGCTACACGCGCAAGATATAATGTTTAAATCTCCTATGTTTTCGTTTCATTTTAATCATCTCCTATTACATTTCCAAATATGATAATTATCAATCATATTTGACCACCAAATAATAAATCTGGTTCTAAATTGCCACCACTTTACATCTGGTAAACTATCAAGATATTCTTGTAATGGCTTAAACTTACTTGGATTCATAAAATCACTCCTAAGTACCCGCGACAGGAGTCGGACCTGCAACCTCGAAATTAAGAGTTTCTTGCGCTACCATTGCGCCACGCGGATATATTCCGTGGCTTTTTTACTTCGCCACGGCGAAGGTTATTCACACTACCGCGAACAACTTTAAAGGGCGTCCCTAGTGTCCACACT
>Ga0247610_10005783_pt1 | contig 12957 bp, 10 predicted proteins | sample 174DNAGHGhighgp2_FD_193483 | JGI IMG/M metagenome (GOLD analysis project Ga0247610, IMG submission 193483) | Sheep rumen microbial communities from Palmerston North, Manawatu-Wanganui, New Zealand - 1742 DNA GHGhigh gp2 | ecosystem: Host-associated > Mammals > Digestive system > Stomach > Rumen...
CTCTTCCATGTCACGCAGTCCTCTGCAGTATAATAAGGTACGTCGTCATTCGGATTACGCTCACAATACTTCAAGATGGCGTAATAATCAATGTTACGCACTTTGTGGTTTTCATAGAACCAAATTTCCACAGTAGACTGCGCCGTCGCAATCATAACGATATCGCGATCAAAATCCACGTACCAACGGGCAAAACGATGGCTGCGTACTGTCGACTCCCACGTAGGCTTGCCATAGTGTTTCTGCATCCACTTCATTAAAGCCACATAATCCTCGTTTTGACTGATTTCCTGCTTACTGCGAGTGGTCAACAGCAGATGACTGCACCCGACGGAATCTTTGTTAGCGGCAATTGTCAGCCAGACATCTAACCCGGCGATGCGTCCTGACAGGCTATTGGCATTCTCCTGCTGGAGTCCTTTTTCCAGCAATGCACCCATCAGCTCTTGCGGACTCTGCGACAGTGGCAATCCTACAAAATCTGTATGTCTCTGAGCTGTCGCTACAAGGGGCAATAACAGCACAATTACTATCTGAATTAAATATTTTTTCATTTTTCTGCAAAAAATCAGTTGCAAAGGTACACATAATTCGTGAATTATTCCTATCTTTGTAGCCAAATATGAAAATTTAATCGTATGCAACACAGCATTACCCTTACCAATGACATCCAACAAGTGCCACAATTGGCCGATTTTGTCGATATGGTGTGTGAAGAAGTAGGTATGGATATGGCGATAGCCATCCAGATGAATCTTGCTATGGAGGAGGCCGTAGTCAACGTGATGGATTACGCCTACCCCGCTGGCACTGTAGGCGACGTTACCATCGAGGCTGAATCCGATGACGACCAGCTACAGTTCACCATTATTGATAGTGGCACCCCCTTTGACCCTACAGCCAAAGAGGAAGTAGACACCACCCTTAGTGCCGAGGAACGCCCAATTGGCGGATTGGGCATTCATCTAGTGCGTCAGTTGATGGACAGCATCAATTACGAGCGTATTGACGGAAAAAATATTCTGACTCTCCGTAAGAAAATTGACAAATAGCTCATTATACAAGGTTAAATGCACCGGATTTAATGATTTTTAACTGCATTAAGTAGACCGCAGTGTGAGATTTTTAATAATTTTGCAAGCAATACATATACGGCATCGAGCCACCCTGAGAGATGACAGATATTGTACTATCCAGCTTTATTAGCTTGTTTGCCCTCTTTGGCAAAGAAGAGCAAGTAGACGAACAACGGGCAAAAGACATGCTCGTCAGCTATTTGCGTCGTCACTTTGGCATCCGTAACGTCGACCTCTATCTCGACCTCTACAGCGACATGCGTATGGCGTACGAGATGAGCGACGATCTTGACACCAAAGCCACCGTCAGCAGTATCTGTTCGACCCTTCATGGCAGTATCCGTTCTGCCGAGGAATCGCTGTTGCTGTTACGCCTTATGGAGTTCTGTAGCGACGATGGTTTGCAGGCAGAAGCCATTTTCAAAACGATGGCTCAGTTGTTTGGCATTTCCGACCAGCAGTACAACTGCTATATGGATTATGTCAACAACCATCCCACGGAGTATGTCAAGCTCCATCAGTTAGAACAGTTCGATGGAACGCTGAAAACCCTACTTGACCCTGCTACAGGTTTATTACTGTTCACCTATTTAGGCACTGACACGGTGCTGCTCAACGACATCCCCGTGCTCTCCGGCACCTATCAGGTTTGGCTTCAGAGCAGCGTATTGAAGAGTGCCAACGGTAAACCTGTCTACTACTCATCTATCATTAGCACCTATGGTCAAGGCGATGACGCCACTCAGTCCGTTACTTTCTGTGGTCGCGACATCAACTTCCGCTTCCCCAACAGCGACAATGGTATGCACGACCTCAGCTTCACGTTGCGCAATGGTGAGCTATTAGCCATCATGGGTGGCTCTGGAACAGGTAAGACGACGCTGCTGTCACTGCTCAACGGTACACTGACCCCTCAACAGGGTTCTATCACAATCAATGGTCACAGCATCACGGAACCTGCAGCTAAGGCACTTATCGGTTTTGTGCCACAGGACGACCTGCTCATCGAAGAACTCACCGTATACCAAAATCTCTGGTACACTGCAAAATTGTGTTTCGAGGGAATGAGTGATGCAGACCTTGACCGCCGTGTAATGAAGACACTGAAAGACCTTGGCCTCGATGCAGCCAAGGACCTGAAGGTCGGTTCACCCATTCACAAATACATCTCCGGCGGACAGCGCAAGCGTCTGAACATTGCCCTTGAGCTCATCCGCGAGCCGGCAGTACTTTTCCTCGACGAGCCCACCAGCGGTCTGTCGTCTGCAGATACAGAGAAGGTTATCAACCTCCTCAAAGAGCAGACACTGAAGGGTAAACTCATTGTGGTTAACATCCACCAGCCTTCCAGCGATGTCTATAAGCTTTTCGACCGTCTGTGGCTGCTTGACAAAGGTGGCTACCCTGTCTTTGATGGCAATCCCATTGATGCCGTCACCTATTTCAAGGAGGCTGCCAACTATGCCGATGCAGAAACCAGCGCCTGTCCGACTTGTGGCAATGTCAATCCCGAGATTGTGCTTAATATTATTGACGAGAAAGCCCTCAACAGCAGTGGTGAGTTCTCTGATGAACGTAAGACAACACCTCAGGAGTGGCATGAATTGTATCTGAAGTCACAGGACAGCAAGAACAAGGAAGCCGTAGCAGTCAGTGACGTGCCTGCCTCAGACCAAAAGAAGCCCGGTGCACTCAAGCAGTTCTACATCTTCCTGCATCGTACCATCCGTACAAAGATTACAAACACCCAATATATGGCCATTGCTCTACTGCAGGCTCCTCTGCTGGCTTTGGTCTGCGGCTATCTGACACGTTTTGCTCCGCCTGAGGGTTATAGTGTCATGAACAACAAAAACCTTGTCAGCTATTTCTTCATGGCTGTCATCGTTGCTACCTTTACAGGCATGAGCGGCAGTGCTGAAGAAATTTTCAAGGATCGTGCGCTACTCAAGCGCGAGCGTTTCCTGCATTTGTCGTATGGCAGCTATATCTGGTCGAAGATTGTCTTCATGGCCATGCTTTCATTGATACAGACACTGCTCTTCATCTTTGTAGGCAATACCATGATGGGCATCCACGGACTATTCTCCACATGGTGGCTCATTCTCTTTGTCACGGCCTTTTTGGCTAATCTTACCGGACTCTTGCTCTCGCAGTGTCTCAGTTCTATTGTAGCCATTTATATCAGTATTCCCATGCTGCTCATTCCGCAGATATTGCTTTGCGGACTGGTAGTCAGTTTCTCAGACCTTACCCCCAAGAGCACTACGGGTAACGTACCCATAGTAGGTAACCTCATCCCTTCACGCTGGGCTTATGAGGCCTTAGCCGTATCATCTTTTACAGATAACGACTACGAAAAGAACTACTTCGCTATTGACCGCGAGAAATATGAGAACCAGTTCTTCAACATGGGCTACCTCTACGAGTTGCAGTCGCAGTTGCAAACGCTGCAAGACGAGCAGAAAAACGGTAAGACTGTAGACCCACATCACCTCGAAATTATTCGTATCAACCTGCCGCGAGTTACTGAATACTGTGGTATGAAGCCCTATCAGGGCAAGTACGACTACCAGTCACTCCACGACTATATGCAGGAGGCAGAAAAGATACTCTCCCTGCGCAGCAACAAGTTGGCGTTACAGCGCGAAGCTATTACAAGCCGTCTGCTGCGCCAGTATGGCAAGGATGGTGTTCAGGAACTCAAACGCGACAACTACAACCTCAAACTTGAAGACTGTGTCATTGGTGCCGACCAGCACTCAATGGTGGATGTTGTCGACGACATCATCGTGCCACGTACAGGTCTCGTTTTCCTCAAGCCTTTCACCACCTGTGGCAATGCGCCTTTCTACGCCAGTCAGAAGGTTCTCGGCTCATGGAGTATCAAGACTTTGTGGTTCAACATCAGCATATTGCTGCTGATGAGTCTCGTTGCAATCATACTGCTACTCACTGATTGTCCTGGAAGGTATGTCAGGAAGTAAGTAAAAAATGAAAAAAGAAAATAATAAACATTATTAATAACTTAAAATTAAAAAAGACAAATGAAAAAGTTAACTATCTTGGCTCTCGCAGCCATCGTCTTCGCAGCATGCGGAGGTAACAAAAGTGCTAACGTCGAAGCTGAAACAGACACGCTGAAGAGCTTCGAGCAAGAGCAGATTGAGGCTAGCATCAAAATGCACTTCGACAGCATTGCTGCTGAGTTCAGCAAAATGGAACAGCCTAAGTTCGTCAAGGAGACCAAGGACGGCATCTCTCTTACAAAGGAAGAAAAGCAGGTTAAGCCTAACTATCTGCTCGCTCCTGCTGTTGCTGACGAGGCTACCACCCTTGCTGAGAAGTATCGCATCATCAGTGCCTTGTCTGTTGACAAGCGCATTGCCAACCTCTATGAGATGCCCGTCGAGGACTACGAAAAGGCTATCACCAAGCTGGCTGCTGACATCGATGATCCTTCGTTCAAGGTTATCGACAACGCCGGTTCTCTCTTCGAGACCTCTTCTGAGCTCTACAATGCCATGGACCAGAATGGCCGCATCAACTACTTCTGGCAGATTGCTTCTGCAGCACTTGTTGAGCAGCTCTATGTTGTCAGCCAGAACAAGGACAAGTTCCTCAGCACCTTCACCGATGAGACTGCTGCCAACGTAACTTTCCGTATCATCCTCATTCTCGATGCAACCAACCGTCTGTCTCAGTACGATCCCGAGATTCAGCCTATTGCTACTGCTTTGGCTCCCCTGGAGCACCTCAACGCCACTACTGTTGACGAGTTGAGAGCACAGATTGACGATATGAGCGAAGAGATTCTGGCCGCCCGTGAAGCTCTCGTTAAGTAATTAACCATTAAAAATAAAGAATTAATATGATATTTGACATTCAAGAAAACGCCCAAGGCATGTATGCTACCGTAAGCGGTCGCCTTGACACCCCTGCTGCCGTCAAGGCACAACAGGAGATTACACCGCTGTTGGAAAATGCAGACAAAGCTATTACACTCGACTGCAAGGACCTGGAATACATCAGCTCTTCAGGTCTCCGTCTCTTCCTGACTATCCGTAAGGAGGTATCTGCCAAGGGAGGAAGCATCGTCATCGAGAACATCAACGAAGACATCAAGAAAGTGTTCATGATGACTGGCTTCTTTAATCTCTTCGACATTCGCTGACAAACCGCTCTGTAGCGTATACACAACAAACAGAGACCATCCCGCAATCTTGTTGGGATGGTCTCATTTGTTTACCAGTTGATGACAGATTTCCTCTGCCATTTCGTTCAGTGCGACACACTCCTCACGGCTGATTTTCCGTTTCTCGACATTGCATGGCCAAGCGGCGTGCGTCTCACTGCGGTCATCGTAGGATTACCGTCAGGGATATCCAGCGTACCCAACAGCGGCTGACGGTCAGGAATAGTCAGTGTGATGTGGTACAGCCCCACACCCTTCCAAGTCCTGCCCGGCTCCTGCCATTGCCATTTCTGCTGTTCTGCCATTTCTGCTACAAAAGTACTACTTTTCTATCAAAACGATATGCAAAAATCGAAAATGTTACACTTTAGGAAGTTTTTTTTCATTCAGACCTCAGGCATCATACATCTGCCATCATATATAGTATGCAATAAACAGAAATGTTACGTCCAATAAGAAAGTTATAAAGTATTTTCTATCTTCCCAATCATCCTTCTTGCCCTGTCATTGATAATTTCTGTGCTGAAATCAATATAGCGATGGCATTCTGAGATGAAACGATCTCTATTGGTATAACCACCTCGCCAGTAAGTAAAACCCTTTGAGGATATAACGGGATGATAGTTGTCATCCACATAATATTCCAGCATGTTCCCATCAATGAATCTTCGCCAACCATCCTCTCCATAGAACGGCTGGAAATCTTCATCATTGAGCGTAACAAGTTCTTCCAAATCTAAGTTTCTGTCTGCCTGATGAATCAGCACCTTATAGAGCGCAGCCAAGAAACGATCTTCATAGTCGTGCCACTCGTCATGACAACCACGATGTTTATTGATGCTCCACTCACCTATGCGCTTGTCAGGAAGTATGGCCATATTGCCAATAGTATAGCAGGTGGCGTGAAATGTCTTTATCTTCGCCCTCAGTTCCTCATCAGGTTGCCATATCTCACTGAATCGTTCTTTCCAAGGCGCAGAGAATAGCGTGTTATAGGTATTGAGTGTATCACCACGCAACCTACCATCACCTAGATTATCCATCGAGATGTTCTCCCACGTATCAGCAAAGACCACACAATAGATGGCTCGCATCAACTCTGTATCATCAGAGTCGAAATTGCGATTGGGACAGCCATACACTTTGTCGCTTCGCAGGCTACCCAAAGGAAAGTCTGCTAAATGTTTGATGTCGCCATCTAACTTCTCAGCAACAAATGCGTTTATTATTTCTATAGACTTCATGTCACAATCTATTTGGTAATGATAATATCTTTGTCCCGCCTTTAATGGTGTAATCAACATCAAATCCTGTATGACTAACCATATATATAGAGGATGTCATACCATTAGCATCTTTGATGGACTTGAACTCATATCCATACAAAAAGCCATATTGCTTCTTGTAGACGAATTCTCCATCACCACCATATTGAATGAGACGAATGAGGGATTTGTCATCTTGATGCTGATGGAATATCTTGTAATCTTCTATCGTTTCCTTGATCATCCTAATAGAGTGCTTGTCTAAAACAGATTTTGCCTGTTCTGCTTCTTTCTTGAAAGCATTCCAAATGGTATTGATCATATTTAACTCATCATTCTTGTATGAATCCATTAGATTAAGAACCAGTAATTTTGCTTTAACTTTCGCTTTTCCATACCATTCATAATGAGCTATCATTAATAGAGAATACACAACTAAGTCGCGATGGTATTCTTCCATTTTGTGCCAAGCATAGTCATTTCTCTTTTCATATCCATTCCTTGATAGAAGCAAAAATTGGCCAAGGTTATGCAATAATGGTTTCATTAACAATTCATGTTTCACGGCCTGGTCTTGCACAATTAACCGCCACATCAAAACTACATTTATCAGAATTTGCGAATAATCGTTTACCTTGACTTTCCTCTCTTCTATTGGTTGTAATATGAACTTGTTCTTGCCCTCTTTATTGGATTTGTAAAATGATTCCAGTCTAGAATCATAGAATTTACCAAGGCGCTTACTATAATATTCTACGCAGGCTTCAAACTTAGGAGAGTTCGCTTCTTCTATGATGTCTTCATATTGATAACTGCTGTCACCATTATCAATATCAGTTACACCATCCAAGTCATCTGACACTCTGCAGGTATGATTATTCTGGCATTTTGACATGCTTGTTGAATGCAACAAGAACTCGACAATTCTTACATCTGGCATACCCATAATATTTTGCTTGCTGCTATCAGCAATATTGTCAAAATCCTCACTGTCGACAGTTTGTCCTTTGTAATCGTGAGTGCGAGAAAGAGAATTGTTATATTTCATTTTTGTTGCCTTCTCGCGAGGCTCATCATCAAAATACACGTAAGAAAGAATGTTCATCAGATTTGCCTTCCAGTCAATAGATGAATCGAGCAGAGATTCCAATTTCCTGAGATTTTGATTTGGATTACAACGACCAACGATATCGTCTAACACCACAAAACATCGATTAGACAATTCATTACCTTCTTTATCAGAGATAACGACCATTGTTAAACCATCCCATATATTATCTGTGTCTACAAAAGTACCTCTTTCTGACGGCAATTCTTTTTCAGATATGATATTACCATTGACACTTATTCCACATATCAGATACTTGCCATCGACAACATCTGAATAGATGAACAATTTATCGTCTATTATTTCACTACTTCTGATATGATATGGTAGTGATGATATTTCTTTATTTGTAAGCTCTGGCTTTCTCAATGACTCTTTCAAATCAGGCTTGATTCTGTTCCTTTCCGTAATGGCTATACCTAATTCTTCAAAATAGTCAATATTTTGTTTAGCGTGAACGAGAATACAGGCTTCATCATTAATGCCGTTAAGAGCATTGTGCGTGGCGTTGGCACTTCCGATGATTAAGAACGTTCCTTCGGACGTATCGAATTGCATCAATTTCCCATGTAATTTCTTACATCCATTGTGCTCTTGCTCGCGCACATCTTCCCATAGGTAAAACAAAAGCCAAGTGGGCGTTTCTGATAACAAACTGTATGGATATGTTCCATCCTTTGTTACGACACAATGTATCTCTTGTGGAGAAAAAATCTGATGCATTGCCTTAATCATATCTCCGTTGACATCATAGAATGGAGATACTATACTTATTGCATTGACTTTAGCTTTGCCAATGGATGCGGAAATTTGTGATAAGATGCTTTCATCTATATTACTCAAGAATCTGTATGATTCATCATTGATGATAATATCTGAAGATGTAGTGATTCCTGAAACGTGTTCTAGCCAACTTGAATTGTCGAGCATCCATTGAATTTGCTGGGACATGAGAAGGGATTTCGGCTGGAATACACTCATTAGATAATTCCACGCCTTGCCAAACAATGGTGCATATATAGAATTCTGTCCATTTAAACTGAATGCGCCCCAAATCTCTTCGTTCAAAGAGAATCCACTATAAGTTAGATTGCCTGAGCCAACAAACAGCATACCTGCATCCTGGCCTATCAGTATTACTATTTTAGGGTGAAACACTCCATGACTATTTGGCTGCTGTCTGACCAGCGTATATGTCTGACTCGAAGGATCCAATTTGTACGAAGGATATTCCTCTAAAAGGTGGTCATAGTTGCCAGCATCCATCATAACAATCACATTTGTTATACCACATGCTCTTAATCTGGGCATAAAATAAGAGTTGAAGAAAACGGGGTCAAACGTATAGCATGTCAGAACGGCAGAATGAAAGACGTACTGACGCTGACCAACCAGTTCAAACAAACTATGATTATCTATTGTCTTCATCATTCATTCTGTTTAAAAGTTCAACACCAAGGTTTGTCACACTACCATCTTTCTCTATCATATCCAGGTCTATCAAGAAATTGCGCAAAGTGTCAATTCTGGGAGATGTGTGAGAAGAAGGCCAATCTTCAAGAAAACGGATGTTGCCATTTTCTATTGAGAATTTCTGAGTGGCCAGTCCTGTTTGCAACATTTTACGGAACGCCACTTTGTAATGGCGAAATATCACATCCTCAGTTATCAATTTGCAGGCATATTTCACAAATGGTGTTTGAAGGTTGGCTGAAACATCTTTCATAAAGTCGCAGAAATTTTCCACCTCAATTCCCCAGTCATGATAGTGTTGTTCTGACTCATCAGCATAACCTATATTCTCCTTGTAAAACCACAGCAGATTATTGATTGCATCAGAAACATCGTTCTCCATTCTCTGTTGGGCCAAACTAGCAATGACAACATCTAAAGTAACTGAGTTATCAACGTTAAAATCAATAAGTACCTTTTCTGATAATTGAGAAGCTACTGTATCAATAGGAGTCCACAAGCTAGATCTTAATTTTATGGTAGAAAGCAAGATATTGAAAATGCGTGTGAGCTGATACTGCCAGTTATCGTCCAAATAATAAGCATACCATCCCCAGATAGTCTCATCTTTTTGACCACGATGGAATTCTTGATACATGTATTTCGAAAACCCAATAGCTTCCAAGGATGTTTCCGCATTGGTCAAATACCGTAATACATGCTTTATGCTTTGTTTTCTATGAGAAGCTGATAGTTCGATAGTTGGGCTATCTTTTTGCAATAATAATTTCTGCAACCATTCGCGTTCTTGCGAACTTGTTGGCATAACTTTCATGTTAAACGAATCACTCAGATTGCGTAGTTCTTCAAAACTCACTTCGTCTTTAGATGCAAGGTTGAGAAATGTTTCTCCGTCTTGACCCACTGTCGAAGCGAAACTATCTGCAAGAATCTTTCCATTGATGAAGCCGTCTTCTTTTCGAATATTATATAATTGCGGATAACTGACATTGGCTCCTATCAGGCCGATTTCTACTAATGATGCGCCATAGTACTGCCTGAATATGCCACCAGCATTTGCCCAATATGTACCAACTCCAAACTTCGCTCCATCTTTAAGTGATATTTTGTCTGAATTGTTTTGTAACTGAAGCAATGCGAAATTGATGCCTGGAATACCCTGCGAATCATCTTTTGTTGCATTTACCAATGCTAATAGCAGTTCCGCTCTCCTCAAGTATGGATTGAAATCATTGACCTCAACAGAATCCTTGTCCTCATAGAATTTGTTGATGAGCCAACAATAAAAGCTATAATAGCGTATCCTGCTCGATACGTTGTTTAATCCTGGCAGAAGTTTTGCAAACAATTGTTCTGCCACATTTCTAATCCCCAGTTGATTTAACCCCAGTTTTAGGTTTATCCCATCATTCCAATATGGAGCAACATGTTTATCTGTATTGGCAATTACCATAATAATTCCTATTATAAATTATGCTTCTAATTATCTGTGACAAAAGTAATACATTTCTGACAAATAGCCAACGAATTAGGGAATTATTCTGAAAACAACTCACCCTCCACATAATTATCTTTGCTGGAGAAGCGGATGGGAGAAGCGGGAGCCTTGGTTACAACATCTTGCTGAACAGCTGGCTCGTCATGCATGAACGGGCTCTTGGTGCATACATACTCTGCCATCTGGAATAGCTGGGTCATTACAGAGTCTACTACTTTGTCCATAATCTTAATGTTTTTAAGTTAAACTTCGAATTACGGGTGCAAAGTAAAAACAAAGGTGTCCCATAAGTCGGGACACACTATGAAATTTTAATATCTTTTAAGAGTTTCGGCTATCATTTGCCGCATTTTCTCGCGTAATTCCAATGGTTCAAGCACTTCTATGCCGTTGCTGTGGCGCAATAGTTCGCCAAGAAAATCACTGGTGGGACGGATATCGAAAGAGAAATCAGTATAATGCTCAGTACTGGCAATTTCGCGCTGTGAGTGATGTGTCAGGAACCAGGTACATGACACAAACTCTTTCCCCACTTTTTTTATCTTTCCACCTTATTTTATAATCTGTTTTAGAAGAAAATTGGGCGGAACTTTTTGAGGTTAAGAGTTTTTGTAGAAATAGTGGTTATTCCTTGCCGAAAGTGATGTCTTTGCGAATCTTACTGATGGTCTTGGGGAGAACAGTTGGGACAAGTACGCGTATCGTCGAACGGAAGATGGAAGAGAGAAATATGGGTATTAAGTAACAATATTTGAATAAAAAGTTGTAACTTTGCAGAAGAAAGATTATAATGAAGACCATGAATAAAGATTTGGCAACAATACCAACAGGTATTCTACAAACTGACGATTCTGAATATGTGAGACTTGTCTCACTAATTTCGGATACTTGGGAGCAAGCTAAAGGAAGGGCTGCTCTTGCAGTTAACACAGAACTAATCGAGGCCAGTTGGCAGACTGGCAGATATATTGTTGAGTTTGAGCAAGGAGGTAACACGAAAGCTCGCTATGGAGAGCAGCTGATTACTAATCTTGCCAAAGACTTAACACGTTTGAAAGGCAGAGGTTTCAGTCGCTCAAACCTTATCTATATGCGTAAGTTTTATCTGGTCTTCCCAAAAAGTGAGACGCTGTCTCACCAATTGACGTGGAGCCATTATTTCGAACTTCTGAAGTGTGAAGACCCATTGGAAATGCAGTTCTATATGAAGGAATGTATAAACCAAGGATGGAAGGTGAGGGAGCTGAAACGTCAGATAAACGCATCACTTTTTCAACGGCTTGCACTAAGCACAGACAAGGAAGGTGTACTTGCCCTTGCGAATGAAGGGCATCAGGTGCAGACGGCTGCGGATATTATACGTGACCCATATGTACTGGAGTTTACGGGGCTTCCACAGCGAAAGCGTTACAAAGAGAAAGATTTAGAAGATGCTCTTAAGGCTAACATGGAAAAATTCTTGCTGGAGTTGGGCAGAGGATTTGCTTTTATTGGACGTCAATATGTCATCCCAATTGGTTCACGACGTTTTAAGGTTGACATGGTGTTCTACCACGCCATCCTAAAATGTTATGTACTGATTGACCTAAAACGAGCAGAAATAAAGCATGGCGACATAGGGCAGATGAATCTCTACTTAAATTATTTCAAGAATGAAGTTTGCCAACCAGACGATAATCCACCTATAGGTATTGTACTGGGAGCAAGGAAGGATGAACTCCTGATGGAGTATGCCCTTCAGGGTATAGATAACCAGCTATTTGCTGCCCGCTATCAACTATATCTACCTAAACGAGAAGAGTTGCAAGCGCAATTGGATAGCATGTTAGAATAGTATTATGATTGACACCAATTCGCTAATTCTTTGCAAACGATTAATATGGAACAGAAACAAATAACAGCGACGTATGCTGAAGCTGTAAAGGCTATCAAGGAAGCGATATTGGAGAGTCGCTATCGTGCAGCACGATTAGTAAACAAGGAAGTGTTGGCTCTTTACTATGCTATTGGCAGGTATATTTCCGTCCAAAGCAGAGCAGCAAGATGGGGCAGCAATGCTATTGATACCCCATCTCAGAATTGCTGCAACAGGAACTACCTGGATTAAGGGGTTTCTCTGAGACCAGCATCAAACGTATGCGCATCTTCTACGAGGCCTGGTGCAGTATGTTTGAGAATCGTCCATTGTCAGCGGACGATTTACTTTTATCAAGGGACTGACATAGGTTGTTAAGTTAGCATACCGTTTTATGCTATATTTTTAACCACATTCATTCTTTTAATGGAGGGGTTTGGCAATAAGTTGTCCCCTCTCCATTTCTTGATGTCGGTAATGGTAGTTC
>Ga0247610_10005784_pt1 | contig 12956 bp, 13 predicted proteins | sample 174DNAGHGhighgp2_FD_193483 | JGI IMG/M metagenome (GOLD analysis project Ga0247610, IMG submission 193483) | Sheep rumen microbial communities from Palmerston North, Manawatu-Wanganui, New Zealand - 1742 DNA GHGhigh gp2 | ecosystem: Host-associated > Mammals > Digestive system > Stomach > Rumen...
TAAACTCAGGTGCATTGTTTCATTGCTGTTGTTTGGTTCGGGCTTATTTTTCACTGCTGCCTCTGGCAAGAAACCTTGTTTGGCTCACTGCCGGTCCTTTCGGCGCTCCCTTCCGAAGAGGAAGATCATGGCGGTTTGGACAGATCTGGAAACGTGGCCCTGATTGTCAAGGTGCGCTTCGTTGGCGATGCCAACGACTAATGACGGGAATGGCTCAGCTCTTTCGTCTTGGTTAATTGCTTACCACGATTCCCATTGTTCTTCATTATCTGAAACCTGGGGAATCGAGGTTGCATCCACATAGTTCCGCCATGGTTCCCGCTGCAGCCATTTCACAATGCCGGGGACATACTGACCATTCGCTGTCAGCCAATCCACGGTTTGTTTTTCCGCTTCCAGGGCGGACAGGATAGCTTCAATCGTCGCGCCGTCATTCAGTGCCTTCTCCACCAGCACTGCTGCAGCCTCACGGTTTGTCCGCCTGTTCTGCGGATAAGCAAGCCATATCTCTGAAAAACGATCCGGTTCAGTCTTCGTCCCATACCCTAAAGAAGAATATATATTCTTTTTATATGGGTTAGGTCTTGCCAGCGTACCGGTTTGGGCGGAACCGGTCTGATTCCGAGGATCAGTTGGTATCACAGTGATACCGGTTTCCTGATAACTGGTATCATCCTGATACCATGCCTGACTGGCATCCAAAGGGGAACCGGTACAATCCTGAGCATCCCATGCCTCTGCGCTGGCTCCATCATGGATACAGGTCGCTCCAGCTTCTGGTCCATTTTTCACACCGGCAGGATCGGGCCAATTCACCACATGCAGCATCGTTCCCACGTTAGGGATCGACCGGATTGTTACCATGCCCTGTGCTTCCAGCATCCGCATTCTGCGGCGCAGCTTGTCCCTGGACCAACAGAGTGCTTTTGCCGTTTTCCGTTCTGACAGGGGCATGTCGCCCGGCTGAAGCTGCAGCCCGCGCCAACAATACTGATTGTGGCTCGCCATGGCCAGGCAGTGAAGATACAACTTCACAGCTCCATCGTCAGCCCATATCGGGCTTCTCATGAGCTGCCGGATTGCATCTGCGTTTCGTCTCGTGTTCATCATCGTTTCCATCCTTTCTTTTCTCTGGTGTTATCCCCGCCACCCCCCTATATGGGGAATAAGGCGCAAAGTGACACCGGTCATCGGAAATAATCTTTGCAGTCCGCTTCATCTCGCTTTCTTCTGATGCATATCATCGTTCATTCAAGATCACCTCTAAGCACCCATAAATGGCAAAATAACATCGATTTTGGAAACACCTGCAGAAATTTTTTTCGGGATTGAAGCCCATGCCATGCATTTTCCAGCTACCTCCCACCCTTCAATGTAAAAATCAAGGCTAAGTGACACCGGCTTTAGAAAATTTTCTGAGCAGTACGCTTATCGCATTTCCACTGAATGGCGTTCATCGGCAGCCATGCTGGTTTACCTCCTCATATCTACATGGCGAAAATCATCGTTTTTGGAAACACTTGCATGAGATTTCGGGGTATTTTTTCTTTGATACATCCAAGACCATTGCTGGAAGCTCATAACGACCACAAAGGCCTCCGAAGAGGCGCATAGAAAAAGGGACGGTCCGGCAGCCAGCGCCAAGAGCGTCCCCAGTCTTTTCAGCCTGTCATTTACGTGTAAAGACATGGTTATTTGTGATATACTAAAACTGATTTCTATTCCGAAAGGCTTGGAAAGAAATCAGCTGCATGCAAGAAAATGTAGACATGCTTCGTCTTTATAGTGGAGGTCAAACACCGATTACTGACAAATGAATGAAGGAAAGAAGGACAGTTGCATTGAAAAAGGTGTCATGTTGGTTTCTGACGTTTTTACTGATTCTTTTGGGTATATCAACCTGCAATGTATATGCGGAAGAATGGGAAACATTTGTGAAGAGGCACGCCGAAGAGATTGTTAAAGAGAGATTCAATGCAGACTACGGAGCTGCAGACTTCTGGGAAGAATTGGTTGATGCCAATGGTCCGTTTCGTTTCTGGACTGTCGAACAAAAAAACTGGTACAGCGGTCTGCTGCCATATTTGATCGAAGCAGAGGAACAAAGAATCCAAACATATCATCCAGATTGGATTGCGTCTGTTCCCTTTGCAGATCAGATTCTTTCCTGGAAATACGGCGTTAGAGAACCGGGAATGATTGAGGAAGATGAAGCCAGACAAATGGCGCTTGACTTCCTGATGTCATCGTATGATCTGGATTGCAGTGAGAACAGAGTATCCGTATCACTGTATACCGGGCATCGTGAAACAGGAGACTTTATTGCACCATACTGGGTATTTCGTTTCTATGATCACTCGCTTGTGAAAGCCGAGGTCTGGATCAATGCCAAAACAGGATATATGCCCAGGCATCAAATGCTTGAAGTAAAAGATAAGGTCAAAGAATCTTTTGTGGAAATGCTGAAAACCGGCTATACCGTGGCAGGTGAACCAGTTACAGCGGATATGTTCACGGATGATGCTGTTGAAATCTATTTCTCCGAAGAGGATCATTTATGGTATGCTGCTGTCAATCCAGCCGGAGATTCCTATTGGTATATTTCAATCGATGATGCTACGCTGGAAACAGTGAGTACTTCGACAGCAAACGGATGAGCAAAAGAGGATTTGAAAAACATGCGTAAACTTGCGGCGTATATGGCTCTGATGATGATTGCGATGGCTTGCCTGAATACGGCTTTTGCAGAAGAACACGATAGTGTAAGGTATGCTGGGGGTGACCAGCAGTGGAAAGAAGGACAGCTATGATGAAGAAACCCTTCCTTTGCCTTGTTGCTCTGATTCTCATGCTGTTCAGCGCTTCGGCGTTGGCAGCCGGCAGTGATGAAGCACTGATCACAGATACACTCCGCCAGGCAGGCATCACTGAGCCGGTGCAGCTTACGCAGTGGGGCGACTCGGCTGCTTGCTTCGCCGAGACGGATGGCGTCAAAAGGCTGATTCTGCTGGAACGGCATGACGGCGTGTGGCAGATCGTGATCGATAATCCGACAGCGCTGATTCAGGAGTGGGACTGGCCGGAGCTATATTCGGACACCGACACAGCGATCTATTGGGAGTACAATAATTTTGACGGCAAGACCGCCATGGTTTTCAGCAGCTGGCGGGAAGCCGGCGTATGGGGTCAGGTGGAAGCGCAGATCGCAGGCAATGAAGCCGCAGGCGCACTGTATCCCCTGACGTGCATCGGATGGCGCGAAAACCATGGCGGTGAAATCGTACTTACCCATTTTATAGATGATGAAAATGGAAATACGGTTCGTGAGTCTGTCGAGTACGTTCCCGCGCCGCAACTTTCAGCGTATTCTCATCTTGCAACTTATGATGTTACCAGGTTCCCTGTTTTTGAACAGGCAAGTGCTTTGGAAGAAATCTATACCGAGCTGACCTTCGTCGGCACCTGGCAGTTTGTAGGCGGCGGTGAGCTCATGGGCTTCGGCTTCCGGCTGAACGCGGACGGCACAGGCCGGTGGCTGGACAGCGAGGACATGGAGCACTGTCCGCCAAAGCACCTGCACGAAACCGGTGACAGCTTTACCTGGCAGCTGGACGGGGACCGCTTCATCTGCCGGGACAGCCAGGGTACCGTCGAACGGTTCACGCTTGAGCAGGCAGATTCCCGCATTCTATTCGCAGAGGAGGAAGCCGGCGGCTTCTATGCCCGCTTCGACGAGGAGGCCATCCGGGCGGAGATCGAAGAGCGCATGGGCCGCGGTGAGATGACGGAGTTTGACGCCCTGGTCATGGACTACCTCAACGACACCCTGGAGCCCACGCTAACGGAGCGTCTGAACCTCCGCGATGTCAACGCCCGGGTGGACTGGTACTCGGAGGAGAAGAGCGTCATCGTGGAAGCCTGGCAGCTGGATGAGGATGACGCTGTCACCATCCGCTTTACGGAGTCCGACCTGACCGTCACCATCGGGACAGCCGAATCCAAATGGACAAGCGGAGGCGGGATTGGCAGGGATCTGACGGCGCATGTGTATTACAAGACCGCGTCCACTGCCCTGGGAAACGTGCGGGAAGAACTGGCAGAGCAGCAGATGCTCACCGGCGAAGTGAACCCCACCGCCCGCGAACCGCAGCCCGGCGAAGCGGCCATCATGGCGGAGATCGAACAGAAACGCGCCGACGGCACAGCGGATGCTTTCGACAATCTCGCCATGGATGCCATGAACGGAACCATGACCGCCCGGCTGGAGGCCATGGGCCTGACCGAAGTCAGCACGCGGCTGAACTGGGAAGGTCCACTGCACTTCATCCTGGCATGGGGCCGGGATGCCGAAACCCATTTCCGCGTGGCGCTGCGCTTCACCCCCTGCGCCATCGGCGTGTGCGTGGGTGATGAGGTCGGAGATGTGACGCAGATCCCGGTCAGCTGGTATGAGAACTACCTCCGAAACCCGGAGGTTGAGATCTACGAGAACGCATACCGGCTGATCCAGTCGGAACTGGCTCTGGCCTCACAGCAGCAGCAAACACTCTTTTCCATGCCGTTCCTGACCGGAGATGTAGGACAGTTTCCGAAGGGGAAAACCTACGAGGTCTATCGCGGCCCCGGGCAGAATTATGGCCGCAGCGCCAATGGGAAGGCTTCCGTTTCCACCAACGACACCATCATGGTATATGGTGTTCGCGGAGACTGGATGCTCATCAGCTATGGCATCTCCGGCGGACACACTCGCTATGGCTGGATCAGCACCTCGGGGCTTCCTGCATCGATGTTTGAATATTGCCCGGAGTTGATCTTCCCCGGGGACGATGGCACGGAATATGTCTATGCCACGGTCAGGCAAAATGCCCGAATGGTAGATGTGCTGGAGTCTGATCAGGACTTCATCAACCCCCTGCAGCCCGGCGACAGTGTCCATTGCTTGGCGGAGATGAACGGCTGGGTGCTGGTGGAGATCTATGCCTGCGACGAGACGTACTGGGGCTTCGTGCGGTGGGATGACCTCGATACCCGCCATGGATACGCGTTTACAATGAAAACCATTGAGCCGTCCTCTGTGTGGTCGGAGGAAGAAATCTGCGCCGCCATGCAGGCTGTGGCGGATGCCTACACTGGCAGGGCATCGGGGCACACCCTGATCTCCCTTCGATACAGTGACGAAGACAACAGCCCGGAGAACTGGCCCTCCGATGTCCCAGACGGCATCGAATGGATGAAACTCTATGGCACGGCCCGCTCCATTTCCTACTATGATTTCGAGATCGCAGGCAGCGACGGCACCGCCGAAGACCTGGTCTTCTATGTCTGGCGCGAGCCCGGCGGGGAATGGGTCGGCGGCATGGGCGGGTATGAGTAAGCAAGAAGTAGGCCACTTCGCTTGTAAAAAAACTTCTGTTAGTGAAAAAAGATGGAATCAGAAACGTCTGTATAATTGAACCCCAATAAACTCAAGGAGGACAATACCATGAAAAGATGGCTACTTGTGATGATCATTTCACTTGTTTGTCTGCTGACCGCAGTTTCCGCATTCGCCTACGACGACAACACGGCTGGTGTGGAGAATACACCGGATGATGTACGGTCTATTCTGACTTCAAGATGGCCTGAATGGGAAATAACGGGATGGGTTAACCCGGCAGGACTGAGGAGCTCTTCTGCCTGTGCATTTGCAGCTATCCACAAAGACCGCTCTAACACGTTGGTTGCATTCGGTTACAAAGATGGTCACTGGGTTTATAAGTGGAGCAACGCAGGTGCTCTCTCTCAGCGGGCATATGGAATGCAGTTGCTCGAAGGCACTGATGGCGGGAAATCACAAGCCAGGTTCGTCATCCGTGAATTAACATCACCGACAACGGAAACAGTCTGGACACAATCACGAAGCGGGCAGCCATTCCTTCTCACAAGCTATATTGTGCATGACACTGACTCCAGTATTCTCGAAACATTAACTGTCAATGCGGAAAACATTCAGTATCAGGGTTGGAGGACAGAAGAAAGGAAAGTGTCCTTCAGAGGAACGACTCAGAGAGATCTGCGGTATTTCTCCTGGTCTGCATTTCCGAAGACTCCAGATGAACTGCGCACAGGGTTGACTGCTGCGCCGGAGATCCCTTCGGGTGACTTGGAGGCACTGGATATCAAGTTTACCGGAGGCAAGAGGTACGATGTTTTTTCCGCACCGGACAGATCTTCCCTTCGCGGCGGAAATGGAAAAGCAAGGGTTTCAACAAACGGTTGGATCCAAGTGTTTGGCACTGAAAATGATTGGGCATTGATTCAGTATTCTATCGATGCTTCCCACTACCGTTTCGGTTACATTAGCAGTAAAGCCCTGCCCAAGAAGGCAAATGTTCCCGCCCTGTCTTTTAATGCTGTTGATGCATGGACAACCACTGCAGTTTCCCTGACAGATGATCCTCTCTACAGCGGGTCAGAATTACTTTTCCTACAGGAAGGATTACATGTTACGTGGTTAGCAACCCTTGGTGAGTGGGCTTATGTTGAAGTAAGCAGTGGTGATTGGGCTCGCGGCTTTGTTCCGCTCTCATCCGTCACAACATCACAAGAAATTGATATGGAGAACAACCCTAGTGAAGGCGGAGAAATAGTTTACGATGGGGTTGTAACTGTGTTTCATGATGACCGAATCGAATTTGAATTACACATTGCGGAGAGTGGCCCGTTAGCCAGCAGCGAAGTAAGTCAGATCCGTGTAACAGACACTTTTGGCGATTCCGTATTGGCGATCCTTTCGCCTGATTCATACGGAACTTACTATGGTAACTGCAGTCTTGGCGGCGATGTAACATCAATTACGCTTACCGCAGTTGATGACGCAGGTACCGCATATTCCCAAATTGTCAGAATAGAATGGTAATCATCCTGGCTTCACCCCGGCCAGACTTTATCAATAAATAGCCAGCGTGTCTGCGGATTCATGCCATTGAGCAGTCTGTAGTGACCAACTGTAGTGGAACGGAGAGCAGTCGCATCTGACTGCCACCGCCGAAGACCTGGCCTTCTATGTCTGGCACGAGCCCAGCGGGGAATGGGTCGACGGCATGGGTGGGTATGAGTAAGCATAGAAGAAAAAATTAGCCGGAGGTTGTACTCATGAAAAGATTTGCTTCAGTTCTTCTCTCTTCTGATCATCGTGATCAGTGCAGTTTCTTTCGCCGAGGAAACGCCGTGGGTTACCATAGAAAATGTGCGGGAACACAGCAGCTATGTATGGCGCGAAGAAATCCCCCGCTATAACGGAGCGGAGGAGCAGGGATTTCAGCCGCTTGCCATGGATCCGGCGGAGGCTTGGCAGCGCCTGCGGGACGCTTATGATCGGGGTCAGGATGAAGCGACCCGCGAACTGCTTCAATCCTGGGGAATCGAGATGGAGCCCTGCGGGGCGCCTGTGCTTCGGGAGCTTATCAGCCAGGCAGACCTTCAGCATCATGGGAATGCAAGCATTTCAACCGAGAATGTGCCGTTGGTGCAGCTGATCAGTTTTTCCGGATGGGGCTGGGGTGAAGAAGGGACCCTGATCTTTGTAGAGCATTGGCCCGATTGGTATGACTTCACGCTCCTCCATCGTTTATCTCTTAAATGTTACATTCCTCGTCTGGCTAAACCGAGAGCCATATGGTATATTTGTTACGATGTAGATAGCGAAGGAGGTATCGAACATGAAAGCGAAATTGCTGTTAATGGTTATACTACTATCAATCCTTTCCCCTATGAATACATGTCCAGCAGAAGCAGCATCCGGTATAGATGCCAATGACATCTTTGTCCTGGAAATGAACAAGGCCATATCTACGAAAGGACCGTTTTATACATGGTCATTGGAAGAAAAAGCTGATTTTTACAATAAATATGTTTACCACAATACAGGAACACGGAGAGGTGTACCAGATGAAAGGCATATTGGAACTGAAGCGGTTAAAAATCTCGCATATGATTATCTATGCTCATATCTGGATTGTATTAAGGACGATTTATCTGATTATATTCCAGATGTGGATTTCTGGGTTGAAGTTAACATGCAAGACTTTGATGAGCACGAATATTATTCTGTATGCTTTTTAACAGAAAATACTGATACAGGCAAGTACGAGAATACATATCAGTTAATGATATCTGCTTATACAGGCTCTCTCATCCAGCTGTTGGATATAAAGCAGATGACTGCAGATTAAACCTGCAGTCATGGTTGACTATGAAAATGGAGTTTTGCCAGACAATTACGGCATGCAAAGGAGCAAATACAAATGAAAGCCAAAGGGTTCATTCTCTTGTCTGCGATTCTTATGATCACGATGTGCCTTGCCGTCACGGCTTCGGCGGAAATCGTGGGAAGGACGGCGGATGGGTATATCCATCGCTATACTGCAGATAACGGTCAGGAGATTTACTTCGTCTCCATCGAGAAGGAGCCTCCGGTCAGATATGAAGATGTCAATTTTGATGGACATCCGGATCTCGTCATGGTTACAGCTTTAGGGGCTTCCAACGCCTATTACGAGTTCTATCTCTGGAATGGCAGCGAATATGAATATGCTGAACACTGGATCGATGATATTATCAACTATGAGTTAGTGGACGGACAATATCTGGTATCAAGGAGTAACGATGGCAATGCGGGTACATTGTTTCATGCGGAGATTTGTGTCTGGGATGGAAATGTCCTAAAGAGCATTCGCACCATAGTGTCAGAAGAGGAAACATCCATTGTATGGGAAGGCAGAATCGGAACTCAAACTACAAATCTGGACCGGCTGCACGTTACTGTATGGGAAGCAGACAGTCTTGTAGGTGAGGCAACGGTATTATGGGAGAAAACATATGAACCCTTCCCTGAAAACCAGGCTGCCCTTGATGAGATGGAAGCGCATCTGTGGGATGGACTCAGGAAGTAAGAAATGGCCTGCGTGGACAGTACCCGCAAGATGCGTGAGAAGCTTCCTGTCAATCGGACAGCGAAAAATGAGCGAGATATTATAACAAAAAACCTCTGGCGGCCGACAAAGGCTGCCAGAGGTTTTTGTGGGGAAAGCGTGAAAAGTAGTCGTTTCGGTAAGGATATAAGCTCATGCCCGGATATACTTCTGCTTGCTGCTGTTGGGCTTATCTGGGATTGTGCGCTTCAGCCTGCCGCTTTCCAGCAGGGGTAAAAGAATATTACGTCTGAAATAATCCTGCGATTTGATGCCGCAGAATGATTGCATCTCCGTGCGACTTCTGGCTTCCTTGCAATATTCAAGAAGAGCGTTTAATTTCTGAACATCAAGATTAACGCGTATGACTTCACCACCGACTTCACCACCGACTTCACCACTGACTTCACCACTTGACTTGCCCACTTGCCCACTTGCCACAGGTAAAATACTCCCCGGACCGACCTTTGTCATGGAGCCAAAGGAGAGCGGGATGATGATCTTGAATACGTCGCCCTCGATGAATTCCGGCTCCGCGCCGCTGTACATCATGGTGTACTTATAGCTGTTCCGCATGCCGGAGCCCAGCTCGTCAGCATACCCGATTTCTCGGAATACTTTGCTGATGGTGGGATTCTTGGCGAAGGGCTCAAAGCTTCTGATGTCCAGCGCACCGATGCCGTGTGCCCGGTTTCCATTTTCCACGGTGATCCTGTCTCGCTCGATCAGCAGCTTGGCCACATACCCGCTGGAGTAATCCCGGTGAGCCAGGGAGTTTGAGATAATTTCGCGTAGGATCTTGTCCCTGGCGCTAACACTCTGGATGCCGTCCAGCACGAACAGATCATTCAGATGCTTCTGCCCGAAGGCGAACATCTGCTCATAGGATTCCAGCAGGTTTGTTAGAATGACCTCCCGGTCGTCATAGCGATCTACGTTATAGACGCGGTAAATGCAGTCTGTTTTGTGATGAGCGCAGGCTGAGGCGATCATGTTGTCCGTGCCAAACAGCAGAACTGCCGCCAGGGTGATGCCGGTTCTTCCTTCTTCATCCGTCAGGATCAGCCCACTCGTTCGGAGCAGTTCTTCATTGTCCATATCTGCCCAGGGATGACGCTGCTTATCGAAGAGCTGTTTCCGGGTAATCGCCATCTCCCGGGCTTTGTCGATCAGATCAGCGCGGAGATCGGATACGCTCCAATGGGGATAGACCCTGTTTACGTAATAGGTGCTTTGCTTGCGGGCATAGCACTGAAAGACCCGGTCGGATAAGTCGGTAATGTCCATATCCGCATCGCCATTCCTGTCAAAGATCCGCCCTTTATGACGAACGACTGACGGGCTGACGGGAACGTGAATGTGGATGATATGGTATTCGCCGGCCTGCTCCTGGATCATTTTGCCTTTCTTGTCCACGCCGGAGAAGGTGCCATCAGAGACGAAAAGGTACTCTCTGGCTGACAGATAGAGCGGCGGAAAGATCTTATCCTTGTTGTTGGCCAGCGTGACGAAGTTTGTAATGAGCTTTGCTGCGGCCGACGGATCGACGCCGAAAACAACGCCGGTATCGTGAACGCCCAGGAAAATATCGCCGCCCTCCCGATTGGAGAATGCGCAGACGGAATCAAATAGGGATTTCGGCAGATCGGTTCTGGCTTCCTTGTATTCGACCTGATAATTCTCTCCATGCCGGATCAGAGACAGAAGTTCCTCCGGCAGGCTGGGAATTCTGCTGCTCATCGCTGATCACCGTCCTGTCCGTTTTCAGTCCGTTTTACATAAGTCAGCTGAATATCATAGCCCAAGGCTTCGACCATGCTGGTAAAGGTTTTATTGACGACTGTTTCCTTCTGCCGGATCACCCGGTTGACATAGGCGGGCGTAGTACTGATTTCATGCGCCAGTTTGGCCTGCGTTGTCCCGGCTTCAATGCACATGACTTTTATATCGATCTCAACGTTGTTTTTGACCACGATCCATACTCCTTTGACAGCCAGATTGAAATTGCACATAAGAGACAATTAATTATATCTCAGTACAGCATGGATTTCCAGTATTCTGGAGTATTATTTGCTTGTTCTATCCCAATGATACTTGGATCGCAATCTCGTTGTGCCGGGATTCGTACTGGCAGAGTGCATTAGAACGGGCCATTCGAAAAAGCCGCCTCCAGGGAGACGGCTAAGTGGAGCATGATTATGCATAGACCAGTTCGTTGAGGATTATTTCTTCTGTCCGCTGCCGGATGCTATTCATGCATCTGACCCAAGCAAGTTGATCTCTTGTTTTCATCTCTTCGCTGATGCCTTCAGCATCTGCCATTTGTCGGACCATACGGTCCATCCGATCAGCGCAGCAGGTATCGATTTCCGCCAGGTGCTCGTACAGCTTTCCGGAAAGGATGAGTCGCTCATACAGCCCGGGGCGATGCTTTTCAAGGTAGCTTTTGCGCATCCTGCCATAGCGGCCGATGCCCTGTTGGGGAGTTTCAGCAAATTCAAGAGCAGGGAAATAATAGTCTCCGTGAAAGGTATAATGAATGCCGTTTTCGATGATTTCCTTTTTCATCTGTGCCATGGTGATGACCTCCTTTGTTACGTTTGTTGATCAGTTTGCTTGTTTCTGCCCCCTTCAACAGCGTGCCTCAGCAGATCATCTCCGGTTGTTGGTTCCACCCCAATTTCCACCCCAACCAGGGTTTACTCAGAGTGTATGATATTGATCGATTTTGTCTGATTCGATTCCAACTTTGTACCAGATTATACAAAAAGATGCATTATTTACAGCTGCCTCCGACTTCAAGTCCTGTTTCCCGCACTGAAAGCCTTGAGACACAATGTTTCAAGGCTTTCCTTTTTTTCGTTGCATGTGATTTTTCCTCTCCTCTAATCATCCGCAAAAACATGTTCACTCGAGGAGAGGAATGCGCCCCATTGGAATGATCGAAACCGGATATCCATATATCCCATTATCCCTGTAAACAAGAGGGGAAACATATTTTCCAGTCATGACTGGCTGCCGTTTTCAGGTTGATCATCACGGAAGATTTTAGCGTTGACTAACTGTAGAATGTGTTTGTACACTTTTCCTGTTCCATGGGGGAGTAGCAAGCGTCAATCGCAGCAAGTCAACACACTGGCCTTCAGGCCTGGCTTGCTTTAATATGCGAGACTCATGTATAACTGCGAAGCTATACATGATTTGTCTTCAGAAAGATCGGGTATGGTTTCGCCGTACCTGATCTTTTTTACGGAGGCGGATCATATGACTTTCAATCTGCTCTTTATCCTGAACAGCATTCTGTTCGGAATCGGGCTGGCGATGGATGCCTTTTCTGTTTCGGTGGCCAACGGCCTGCGCAATCCACACATGCATACTTCCCGCAGGATGATTATTGCGGGAACATTCGGATGTTTCCAGACGGTGATGCCGCTGCTGGGCTGGTTTTGCGTTCATTCCATCGCCGAAGCGTTTCAGGCCTTCCAACCCTATATTCCATGGATTGCTCTGGTTCTGCTGGCATTTATTGGAGGAAAGATGATATGGGAGGGACTTCATGATCAAAGTGAAGCAGAATCACTGCAGGGCGGCGCGCTGTTTATCCAGGGAATCGCCACTTCCATTGACGCTCTGTCAGTCGGATTTACGATTGCAGAATATGAACTGATTTTCGCCGTGACAGAATCACTGATCATTGGTATTGTCACTTTCGGCCTGTGTTTGGCAGGCCTTCTTCTGGGGGGAAGGATCGGCAGCCGGATTTCGGGAAAAGCCGGAATTGTCGGAGGAATCATCCTGATTCTGATCGGAACAGAGATATTCGTGACCGGAATCATCTGAACCCGGTGACAATCTCCCCGATTTTGCCGGCAGGTATCACCGGGCATAGTTCATTCCGTTTCACTGAAGGTGGGCCGGGCAATCTTCCCGGGAGACGCGGCCATGAACGGTTTCCCCAGCAGTCATCGGATCACAATCTGGGTGGAGGACCCGGCTGCGTTCGGC
>Ga0247610_10005785_pt1 | contig 12955 bp, 14 predicted proteins | sample 174DNAGHGhighgp2_FD_193483 | JGI IMG/M metagenome (GOLD analysis project Ga0247610, IMG submission 193483) | Sheep rumen microbial communities from Palmerston North, Manawatu-Wanganui, New Zealand - 1742 DNA GHGhigh gp2 | ecosystem: Host-associated > Mammals > Digestive system > Stomach > Rumen...
CGTGATAATGCTTTTCAAGATCCTGAGATCTTGCTACAAGATATTCAGGATATTTAAAAACAAGCCTTCCATCTTCTATAACAAGCGCTCTCTGCGGAGGATATGAAAATCCAACAACTGGAATCAGAGTGTCTGCGTCAGATTTCCTTAGCGTCTCAACTGCCTCTTTAAGCCTTTCTGATGTAATAAACGGAGCTGTGGGATAAATGCAGCATGCCATATCAAAATGCATGCCTCTTTTTTCATACTCATCTAAGACTTCCATGAGAACATCGGTCGTTGTGGCATAATCTGATGCTGTCTTTTCACTTCTGAAAAAAGGGATCTTTGCTCCATATCTCTCAGATATACGAGCAATCTCTTCATCTTCTGTCGATATCATAACCTCATCAAACACACCTGAATCTATAGCAGCTTTGATAGAATAAGCAATGATAGGCTTTGAACAGAATTCCTTTATATTCTTTCTCGGTATTCTCTTACTGCCACCTCTGGCAGTTATTATCGCAAGTGACTTCATAATCTTTCTCTTTTATATCAGCCTGATACCTTTTCAAAATCAGAAGCCGGATGTTTGCATATCGGACAGATGAAATCTTCAGGAATTTCCTCTCCGACATACTCATATCCGCAAATCTTGCAACGCCATACAGTCTTGCCATCTTCAGTCTTTTTTACTACTTCCGGCTTAGGCTTGATATCGCTCTGATAATATGCATAAGTAGTAGAAGGATCATCTGACAAGACTTCCATAGCTAATGGCACTGCTATAAACAACGTGTGAGAACCAAGATCTACAGTTTGCTGAACATACAACGAAAAGTACGCATTTGTTCCCTTTGTGATATAAGGAACCTCATTGGGGGAATATGCATAATCTTTAAAATCTGCAAACTTGTCAACATCTCTTCCCGACTGGAATCCAAAGTGTTTGAAAAGTTCAAAATCAGCCTTCTCGCTTATAACAGAGATATTGCATTTCTTTGTTTTCATAACCATGTCGTGAGTGAAATTCGCCTTGTTGATAGCAAATGATATCTGATTTGGTTCTGACGCCACCTGGATGGCCGTATTTGTTATACATCCATTTGCTTTATCACCGTCTTTAGCCGTCAAAACGAACAATCCATATGAGAGTTTATACATTGCCTTGTTATCCATAAGTAACCTCCTTATTTTCTATAACCCATAATCCATCTTATTTTATCATTATTGGCAGTGATTAGCAATTTCTTCAAAGCTACGTGGACCCAAGTTTAGATATTAATCAAATGCAAATCTCTTCCATTCTTGAAATATTATCGCAGCTGCGATAATATTTATATATGAATAAAGATTTCAAGTTATACAACAGACTAAATGCATACAACTTAAACCTCCACCAGCTCAGTGATAGATCGGGTGTTGCCTATTCAACAATATACAACCTTTTTACAGGTAAAAAAGACATCTCAAGTGCTACCATCGAGAGCCTATACAAAATATCTAGGTTTTTGGGGATGACCATGGATGAACTATATCAAAGTCTAGCCAATACAGATGTGTCAACCAAGATATTTCCAGACTTTTTACTGATGTGGAAGGATGAAGTGATTTCTTCTGTGTCCGTTGGTGAAAAAATAGTTCACATTGACAGATTTATTCTTCATCCTGTTAAACAGATATTCTACAAGGATGATATATCAAGATTCGAATTCGGAGAAATCCTACTCCATCGATGCTGGGATGAATCTCGTCCAGACATGAATGATCTGCTTAGCCTTATCGGCCTAAAAGAATTTAACCCTTATGAAATCTGTAAAAAAACCCACGGAAAAATGGTTCAGGATGATACCTGGTTTAAATTCGAAGGAGAAACGTTGACATATAAAATGCTGAAAGGATAAATTATGCTTTCTGAAATAAATATTGATCCAAATTATCTAATTACCGATACGGGGACAAGTGATGGTACTCAAATAAAGTATTATTATGAAAAAAAATGGTATAAAATAGACCGCTACGGCGGCGAAGGTGCTTGCGAAGAACTCGCTTCAAAGATTATGGAATTATGTGGATTGAATAATGATGAATTCGTTCATTATAAACAGATCATAATAAATGGCAAGCTCGGATGTGTAAGTGAAGATTTTCTCTCAGAAGATGAAAGATTTATAACTATATACAGGTTACATCTAAATACAGTAGGAGTCGACCCCGCTATTATCACTTCAAAGATGGATTATGATGATGCTATTGATTATATAATTCAATTTGTTAAGGAGCAGACTAACATTGATATTACAAGGTATCTCGCTAATACCTTCATGCTTGATTCCCTGATACTCAATGAAGATAGACACTTTAACAATCTAGGGCTAATATATAGCAAAGCCGGTTTCAGAACTGCTCCAATCTTCGATAATGGAAAAAGTCTGTTTATTGGAAATTCTCGTTATGACTCTACAATAAGTATTAAAGAAAATAAAAAAATTGCGTTTGCAAAAGCATTCAGCGGAAGTTTTTCTTTAAACCGCAACTATCTAGAAAAACATTCTACACTTTCCCTTAACTTACCGGCAATAAAAACGTATCTTAAGAGTAAAGATTTATCAAAAGAGACTATATACTCAAGGTTGTTTCAACTTATTAGCGAGGTATGACTCACTGTGTTTTCTGGTCTTGTAATCTAATTCTCTCAAAATCTGCATTAGTCATGATCTTATAGTTGTCTTCATCATTTTCAATCAATGCGATATTCATACCCTCCATAACCGCAAATTCGGAAGAACTATTGATCATCCTTATTTTCTCAGGAAGCAAGGCTTTGTTAGCATTGTAATACTTCTTAAGATCAAATAATTCCGGTGTATAATCTGCATATATCTTGTCTCTATCAAGCAATGCTGTTATATAATTCCCTCCTCATTCATATATAACATCAGAATGGCAGGCGTGCTCCCTTCATGTTCTTCAAACGCCTCTATAATAATCGAAATATACTCCGCTGTAACACACGGTCTTTACGCATCATGAATAAGTACTCTTTCGTCAGAAATCTCATTTACCCCTATATCATCTATAACAGCCTTTATAGTATTGACAACCGAACCATGTCTGTTGTCTCCAGGTTCTACAAAACCTTCAATTTTTTCCATAAGAATCTTCAGGCCTTCCATATCATCCAGTATGGGATTTCTCCGTTCTTATACCACATCTATTCTGAGTGATCTATTTGGGAATGGATCATAAGAATCTCTAGGCAATAAGAGATGACCATCCTGTCACCAACCTCTATATATTGTTTGAACATATCCGATATAATTTTGGAACTAACATCACCGGACAATACAATCGCTATCATTTTTCCTTTTTTTCATTGCTATATCTCCTTACAGGTCATTTATGCAAAAATCACCTTAGTGCTTCTCATGCATTAACACCTATTTTTATAAATATGTTGCACAATTATAAATAACCTTATAAGCTTCTGTGCTTACATTTTCGTTAGAAAGAATTGTCTTTTCGTAACCAACTGTGTTATTCAGTAATCCTCTGCGAATCCTAAACTTTATGTTCACAAATTTATTAACCATTTCATCAAAAGTAAGATTAATTCCAATAAACGAAAAACTCTCAGCTTCACGTTCCAATTCCGCATACAAAATCATAATAAAAATGTGCATGTATGTTATATTGCTGTTTTTACGATTGTTGTTCAAATATACTTCATTATCAATCGATATTAACTTTTCTAAATCCCCTTTTTCCAAAGCACTTAATTCTATTCTGAACACACTGTCATTCAGTTTATCCAATTCAGCATAAGAACTCTCTTTATACTCTCCTTCCAAATAATCTTTATACTCTTTCAGTATTATTTCTCTTGCTCTGTCATACCCTCCCATCTTGGAAATACCGCAATCGTGTAAACACCAAAAACCACCTTCTTGCTTAGGAACAACCACCTTGTATCCTGCTCTTTTAAACTCCAGAGATTGTGATATATCATAAAAATCCCACCTCAAGTCCAAATCATCTCTCCAGTCAAGATCATATTGCGTTATCATGATCATTCCATCTATGGCATCTGCTTCAACATAATCCGATTTATATAGCGTTTCATTTTCATGCTCGGGATGTCTAAATGTACTGATTATGTTGCTTGCATATGTTCCTCCGAGATTCCACGAATTGAAACACATTGCATCTTGGGGGAGTCTGTCCGCACCCAGCACTCCAATCATTCCGATTGCATCATCACTGCTAAACACTTTTAATATATCTTTTATGAAATTTACATTGAGAATAAATGTATCCTGGTGCATGTACACCCTGTATTTTGAATCTGAATTTCTCATCAGTGAATTATAAGCACCTGTAATTCCAGAGGCGTTTCGATACGGATTAATACTAATTTCATATCCATTCGGTACAATCAACCTATTTATGTACCACTTACATTCTTCAAAAACAAACTCATTATTTACGCAAATATTAAAATCTATTATTTTTTCGTTATTCTTAATCATGTTATAAAACTTGACTATCCTTTAAATAATCTTTTTTATGTTATCCACACAATCAGATATCGTTGCTGTTTTAAACGCATCATATTCCGCTACCAACTTACCATCCACAACGGAATTCAAGAACAGATTCTCCAATGCTTTATATTCCTTTATATCAGGTAATATTCCATATCTATCCCCAAAATCTTTATAAGATATGAGCTTCTCAATATGAGAACAGTCGATATATAAATAATTTAAAAGACGATACATTATATATCTGGCCGGAACATTTTCCAATGACCATTCCTGATCTATCCAGGTAACTTCACCTTCATCCATAAAAGCATTCCTTGTTATCAGATCCAAATACCCTTTTCTATTGATCCTTCCATAATCCTTTTGTGGAAATGTTTCACCAAACGTATACATTATGTTGTCTTCCGCTTTAACCTCTTCCGAAGATTTCTGTATATCTTCCCATAACATATCGATAACTTCAATTATCTTTTCTTTATTATTTGCCGAAATTGCTTTATCAATGATGGTGTGTAACGGTGTGCCTTTTATCAGCTTTGACGTTATAGTATCTTCGTCTTTTGAGGCGAATCTAACTACATTAACATTTCTTTCACTTAACTCAATTGTATTATCAATGTTGGTCATCAACATATTACGCGCTGATTTATAGTTCAGTACAAATTTTTCCACCGTATCATATCTGGTAATCCTTGTTCCCAATTGATACTCTTCAAATCTTGTTGAATTACATTTGGCGTAGATAATTTCCCCAACATCTTCAGTATCAGAACACTCTACCATAAAAGAATTCGCAAAAAATTCAAATACTCCATTATCGGATAATTCTTTGTATAATTCTGTTTCGACCGCTATTACCGAGTTATTGCCAACAGAAGAATAGGGCTTTATTTCATACTTATCAGCTTCATCCGACATTAACCGTTTCTCTGAATATATAATCTTAGGTAATTTGTAATCAGGCATAGGGTAATAGAAAAATGTGTTTTTGAATCCCGATTCTTTTATTATCTTTTCCAGTTTGCCTTTTGAAAAGGTTCTGATACCACTGTTTGACAGCACATAATTATTCAAACCATCAAAAGGTATTCCGGTATGATCCTCCCTTGTACCACACCAGTACTTTATCCCGAACTGATTTTCTATCGCTATCAACAGTTTTCCATCAGGCTTTAGTAAAGCCTTTATTGTTTTTAAAAAATCGACATAGGGATTATCTGTTTTAGTATATTTTCCCTGATACTCCAATACGCCTATAAGTGTAATATAATCATATTTCTCAGTGAATTGTATATCATTCAGATTACCGACTATTATCTCCAGGTTATCGTATTCACGACATCTTAACAGCGCACCAGTAGCTCTCCTTTCCGAAAGTTCTACAGCCGTTACTTTCTTGCATTTATTACAAAGTGTCCCCGTAATGGCGCCAAAGCCGCAACCGATTTCCAATACACTTGCATCTTTTTTAAACGGATACCAATTAACAATATTCGCTCTTGTATTTGTCAGATGATAATATGTTGCCCAGGAGAATTTCTCTGCTATGACATTTGTATAATGTTCCGGCTCATTTTCTGCGATGATACTAATAAGCAAATCTTCAACGTCACCATCACTGTATATATCATCCGTTTCACTCCATGTCAGGTTGAACTTAGGTTTCGGATTAATCTCTTTTATCAGTTTTTCGTATATCATCTTCATCCTCCTGTTGATGTGTTTAAAATACTAAAATAATCTTATTTTCTGTTTCTCAGATCCACCACAAACATATTTAAACTAAGATTATTTTCCAACATGTGTAAATTGGGAATACTATCATTAATAAGAAAGTGAATCTGTCTGCAATCAATCAAGTTATATGCTATTCCGTCTGTTAAAGTACTAAACTCGAAACCTGCCATATTATACGTAACAAGGATATCCGGTTCAATCGTTTTTATCTGATTTATCAACGTATTTCTTACTGTACTTCGAGTGTCAATAAATCTCATATCCGTTTCAACGGAATTCTTTAAAGACTCCAACTGCCTTCTTAAGCCCTCTCCCATATCTTCCAATCGCTCTTTGTCTGCAAAATCATACGCATATATTAAATCATCCCGCACATTCTTTTCTGAAAGATATTTATTTAATTCATCATAATTGATCACCGCTATTTTCATATATTTTTTAACAATTCACCTATTCTTGAAGTATAATCAAAAGACTCTTTAACCTTCGTATGACCATTATCGGCTATCCGTTCCAGTTGTGCTGCATCTTTAAGATAATACTCAGCTTTTGCAAATGCATCCTCCATGCTTTCATACATTATTACGTCTTCGCCGTCAACAAAGTATTCCGCAAGTTCACTCTGGTAATTTGAAAACAATACGCCACCTGCAGCCATTATATCCAAAGCGCGTAACGGAATACCCGAGGATATGCTTTTTAAAGTAGGACAAAGATTTATTTTACTCTCCGCAAATACCCTGTTCATTTGATCAAAATATTTAACGGGGCCATGAACTTTGACGTTTTTTGAGATGGTGCAATTATCTAAAGTATATAAATGAACATCAAAGTTTTCTGCAAATCCCTCAAGCAAAAAAATCCTTTCCATATGAGTGATCTGCGTAGCAATTGCATATGCCAGTCCTCTTTTGGTAATTTTAGATTTTGATTGTCCAAAATCAAAATAGGATTTATTCAACGACTCTATAATGGCATCCGGTATGGATTCTTCAAGTAAATTACATCCGTATATTCTAAATTGAGATTGAAAAAGCCCTTCTACATATCCTTTGATATACTCATCTGCAGGTATAAGCAGATTATCTAAAACGGATTCATACAATCCTCCGACAAACGATATATCTGAAGTTTTTTTTCCTTTGAAGTTATCTGTACTTTTTTCTACCCTTTCTGCATTTACCGCCAACGGAAGATGAAAGACGTTTTTATGACCGAGTGAATTGTATTTCTCCACCTCGGTCCGATCAAAAAGATATATCCGGTTTGTATCATATTTAAAATATTTCAAGAGTCTTTCATCCAACGGAGAATCATAACTCCACGAAATATATGGGATTCCCATGTCAGAGCATGTAACAGCGATCAGCGGAAAGAAATTGATGCTGATCACGGCGTCATAATGACTTCTTTTCAATTGGATCAAAAAGCGCTCTGAAAAGAAATCATCACAATACCTATCGCTAAAGTGATAATATATGGTACTAACATCATGCCCCGCCAATTCCAGTGCAGAGTTTATGTCTTTATACGTATAACTCCCCGTGTCAAATAAAAGAATTCTCATATGTTCCTGTTTTCGAGTATAAATGTTTTATAATAACTGAATAATTATAGATAAAAATATTCCGGTGCAGGTGCGCCATAGATTTTGAAAAGATTCTCCAGTTGTTCTGCCTGTTTCTTATATACTGGATAATCATGTCCCGCACTATTCATCACTGGTTTCATCCAATCAGCGCCATATAAACAACACAATACCTCTTCATAATCAGCCGGAACCGGAAACATGTAATGCTCAAATTCCATATCAATCGTTTTTTCCATGGCGCTTTTAGGGAAAATCCCCCTTTTGCATCCCGGCATTGGTAAATCGTTAATATAGCCTACATACTCTGATTTTGTTTTGTTGTATTTTTGTGATAATTCATCAGCTATCTCAGCGAGATGTTCGTGTAAAAGATCATCCCTAACAATTTTCCTATTAAGATACTTTTCTACGCCTTTAAGGACCTCCTCAATGTCTTCTTTTGTTGGACTATCTATCAAATCCGCGTAAACTTCAGGTATATTGTCTTTGTTAAAACGCGGATCGGTTCGTATAGCCAAGTATCTTATTATCACATAGATTTGTTCAAAGTTATTTCTTTTCTTGGGATCATCTGGCCAATTATCCAGTGGAAACACATCAACACCCGCACTATATGGACATCCATGAAACCTCTTTAAAAAATCATTATCAATCTGTGGTGCAAACGTATTAATAATACTTCCCGGATACAAACAACTGTCCCGTTTAAAATGCTGTAAATATAAATTGGGCGATAGATCGCTCTTAGCAACCTCAATAAATTTTTTGTAATCATCTCTTGGCATAGCTATATCCAGATCATCATCCCATGGTATAAATCCTTTATGTCGTACAGCTCCTAACAAAGACCCAAAATAAAGAATGTATTGTATATCATTTTTTTTACAAACACGATCGATTTCCTTTAGAACTTCTAAACCTGCAGCCCAAAATCTTTTCATCATACCGGTAATCTTAAAGCCTTCTCGTATTTCTGTTTCAAAATACTTTTCATCATAATCCATCATAGTAATATCTCTTTTCTGTTCTCTCTTATTCTTATCTCAAATATTCCAACATACTTGTAATTCTTTGTTCATACGTGTGATTATCCAATGTTGTCTTTAACCCATGTTCAGCAATTTCTTTTCTTTCTTTATCATGTGAGAGATAATATTCTATTTTGTTTAACATATCTTCTTTGCTGTCAAAAGCTATATAATCCTCTCCCTCGGTATAACAATCCGCAAAATCCGCTTGATAATTGCTTAATAAAAACCCTCCTGCACCCATTATTTCAAAAGCCCTTAATGGTATTCCGGAATGTATACTACGAAGTGTGATATTTATATTTATCTTGGCGGTATTATATACATAGGGTGCCACATTGTAATAATCCACCGAACCATGGTTTATTATTGAATCAATCTTATATTTTTCATTAGGTGTATAAAGATCCAGCACTTTATCACCGTGGCCTTGAATATTGTCTGCTATATATTTCAGATATTCTTCTCGTTCTATTGCTGTAAGTTGCCTGTTGATCACATACTCAGAAAAAAGGTATTCACGCGTTTCCACACCATCAGGATCCGGTCTGAGCGGAAGATTTTTAGACATATCTGCCATTATATCTTCTGTCATAACATCCTGTATAAAATTATAACCATATATATGCTTTTGAGCTTCCATGATAGCCTCAAGATATCCTCTTGTCTTATCTGAAATATCCTTCATCCTTTTATAAAACTGATGTTTTTCCGTATACAAAGATCCGACAAAAGCTATAGGTGTTTGATTGTACCATTTACTTTTCTTGAAAACATTTCGTTTTGAGGTATCATTGATCAAACCCTGTAATCGTTTTGCGTTGGCAGCCAACGGCAGATAGTGAACCGTATTAATATTATTATTATGAAATTCCATATATTGTGATCTATCAAAAACAAATATATGATTTGTGGGTAAAATTATAGTATGTGAGTACAATAAAACATACGGATTATCATATATCCACGAAAGATAGATTATTCCTATATCACTACACGTTCTGGCTATTACGGGATAATAATTAAATGAAAAAACAGCATCTATTTTATGATCATTGCATTCTTTTTTTATTTCATTCTCAATCTTATCGTCCTGATGCAATTCTCCGTTTCCATCAAAAGGATAACAATACACCATATGATGTAATGTCTTAAAAGCGTCTTTTATGTCCTCATTACCGTAACTTTTCCATTCAATAAACAAAATATTCATACTAAAATTATATATACAATTGGGGATAATTTCAATCAATTGTGCCATATAATCAATGCGCGGCATCCGTTTACATTCATATCCTTGCACAATACAAAACCATATATATTCCTAAATCTCTATCTGTTATAATATATGTGTCAGGAGGTTTTTATATGTATACAAATGCATCTTTATCTGAACAGCTAGAAAAATTGGATAAAGACTTGACCGCAATTGAAAGAAGCAAAGGACATAGTCTGACTGTCATAGAATCTATTTGCTCTTCCTTAGATTCTTATGTTTTGCATCCATCTATAGATGTGCTGAATACTATATTAAATTATTATAGTGATACAAAGTTTATACAAACTGCCGAATCAAGACGTTTGTATGTAATATGCAATATTTTGAAGACAGAGCTTGAGAACAATTCTGCATCTATCTTTTCAAGCAATCTCAATAACGCCCTGGAATTATATGACAGATATATACACAGTATATTTATGATGCGACGTTTATTACTAGATGTTCCCTACGAATTAAAAAATGAAGCCGAAGATTACCTAACCGATATTGATTTATCACCTTATGCCTATATATCATTACTATCAAATGAATTATTTGAAGACTATGAATATGCCCTTCATATTATTGCAAGCCTGATGCATGACCAGTGGAATCCTTTGCAAAATGCTTATTTTGCCATGCATACAGCAGAGTGTTTTCCAACAGAAAACAATTTTCTCAATGTTGCCTCGCATTGCATGGATTTACAACATTACAATCTTGCATATGAATACCTTTTAAAAATATCAGATCCCTCGCCGACTACCCTTGAATTATTATCAACTCTAAAAGGAGCACTGAATGAATGATAAAAAATTTGCCTTTATAATATGTACCAATAATGAAGTGTTGATAAATGAATGTTTAACATATATTTCACTGTTGTATATACCTGAGGGATACACCGTTGATACATTGACCATAACAGATGCTAAAAGTATCACTTCCGGATATAACGAAGGAATGTCCGCCTCAGATGCAAAATATAAAATATATATGCATCAGGATGTTTTTATTTTAAACAAATACATGCTCTATGACATAATCGACATCTTTAATTCAGATTCAAGTATTGGAATGATTGGAATGGTCGGTTATAAAACCATTGCTCCAACAGGTAAAATGTGGGACGCTGAAAGGTGTGGTACTACGAAGCTATACGGGTCTTTACGTAATTATCCCAATTCATTTTACAGATTCGAAGAATACTTATCATATAGATTTGACCTTGTAAATGATGGATTAACAGATGTTGCAATTATAGACGGTCTTATGATGATTACTTCTCAAGACATTCCATGGGACGAGGACACTCTTAAAGGCTGGGACTTTTATGATGCTTTTCAAAGCATACGCTTTTTGGAAAAATCATATAGGATTGTTGTTCCCAACCAAATATTCCCTTGGTTCATTCATGATGACGGTTATATCCTTTCGATGTGGGACTACAATAAAAACCGAAAAATTTTTCTTGAAAAATATCGTAAATACGTAGGATTGGATGCAAAAAAAATACGAGCATTGTCTTAAATGACAATGCTCGTATTATATAATCAACTCTATTACTGAAGAAGAGATAATACACCCTGGTTAGACTGATTTGCCTGAGCGAGCATAGACTGTCCTGCCTGAGCGAGGATGTTGTTATTTGAATATCTAACCATCTCTGAAGCCATATCAGTATCACGGATAGCTGATTCAGCTGCTGTTGTATTCTCAACAACGTTGTTAAGATTGTTAATTGTATGCTCTAATCTGTTCTGTACTGCACCGAGATCAGATCTCTGATCATTCAGAGCCTTGATGCCCTTCTTAATACTTTCTATAGCTGAGTTAGCATCTGTTGCTGTATCAACCTTTACACCATCAACTGATAGTCCTGCTGCATCCATAGACTTAATGGTCAACTCTATTGTCTGGCTCTTTTCAGCGCCAACCTGAAGTCCAACCTTCGTGAATGATCCATCAAGCAAGCTCAGCTCGTTGAAAGATGTTGAAGAAGCTACTCTGTTAATCTCAGACTTAAGTGCCTGAACTTCCTTGTCAATATATCCGCGGTCCTCTGACTGATTTGTGCCATTGGCTGCCTTAACTGCAAGTTCGTTCATTCTCTGAAGCATATCATGAACTTCATTGAGTGCACCTTCTGCTGTCTGTACGCATGAGATACCATCCTGTGCGTTTGCAGCTGCCTGTGTAAGACCTCTTACCTGTCTTCTCATCTTTTCAGATATAGCCAATCCTGCTGCATCATCTGCTGCACGGTTGATCCTGTATCCTGAAGATAATTTCTCTGTGCTCTTTGCCTGTGTTGTTGTTGTAAGGCCTAACATTCTGTTAGAGTTCATTGCTGTAAGATTGTGCTGTACTACCATATTATTTCCTCCTTGATATTAATCAATTCCTTTTCTTTTTTTCAATTTGCTTTAAGAATTCATGTTCTTAACTGCCTACATTTATTATATCGGACTGATTTTTAAATACTTAACCCTTAATCGCACAAATTTTCAAAATAATCAATTTTTACTACACAAAAAAGGAACCCGGTTTCCCGAGTTCCTTTTGGTAGTTTGCAATGAAACTGTTATTAGCCAAGTAATGACAGAACACCCTGATTACTCTGGTTAGCCTGAGCAAGCATAGCCTGTCCAGCCTGAGCAAGGATATTGTTGTTAGAGTACTTAACCATCTCTGAAGCCATATCAGTATCACGGATAGCTGATTCAGCTGCTGTTGTATTCTCAACAACGTTGTTAAGATTGTTAATTGTATGCTCTAATCTGTTCTGTACTGCACCGAGATCAGATCT
>Ga0247610_10005787_pt1 | contig 12950 bp, 4 predicted proteins | sample 174DNAGHGhighgp2_FD_193483 | JGI IMG/M metagenome (GOLD analysis project Ga0247610, IMG submission 193483) | Sheep rumen microbial communities from Palmerston North, Manawatu-Wanganui, New Zealand - 1742 DNA GHGhigh gp2 | ecosystem: Host-associated > Mammals > Digestive system > Stomach > Rumen ...
GAGGTAACAATCCTTGCTACCCCGAACGAGGGCTATGAGTTCACCGGCTGGAAAGCAAGTAATACTATTTGCGACTTTGCCGACTGTGAATTCGTTGATGTCAAAACCGTTAATAACCCGCTGACCTTCGACATGAACATGTCAGTAGCTTTAATGGCTGAGTTCGCAGCAGTTGCTCCGCAACCGCAACCGGCAGTTGAAATCGGTGATCTGAGCAACGCAGAAGAAGTAACTGATTTCTTGAACACGTATAATGGACAGAACGTACCAGACCTGACCATCGACCGTCCGGTAATGAACAATATGTACAACACCCTCTGCTTGCCGTTCAACATGGATGCTGACCAGATCGCTGCCAGCTCGCTCAACGGCGTGGAGATCTATGAGTTTGTAGACGCTGACGTCACCAATGACGAACTCTACCTCTACACGAGCGAACAGAAACATGAGATCGTAGCTGGTCGCCCGTACCTCGTGAAATTCAGTGCGGCTTCGCAACTCGATGACCTCGACTTTGTCAATGTAACGATCAACAACGCTAACTTGGACGACCAAGCAGTTACCATCAAGGGCGTGACCTTCAAGGGTACGTTCCAGCCGATAGTACTGGGTGCTCAGACCGAACTGGACTTCAACGGCGGTCACCTCTTCCTTATGGCTAACAACACGCTCATGTGGCCGAACACCAACAACCCGCTCAAGCCCTTCCGCGCTTACTTCACCGTTAACGTGGATGCCGGTCAGTCTGCCGGAATGCCTGTTCGTCGCGGTATGCCTGCGCATATCGGCGGACCTGCACAGATAGTGACAGGAGTGGAGAATGTACAAGGCGACAATGTACAAGGTACAAAGGTTGTTGAGAACGGCGTTCTGTACATCATCAAGAATGGTGTGAAATACAATGCACAAGGACAAGAAGTAAAGTGAAAGGTGAAAATTGAAAAATGAAAGGAATATTATTATGAAAAAATGTTATAATCAACCTGCGATCATGGTTTCGCGCATTGAGTCCATGTTTATCATGCAGTCCGTTAGCGGAGCAGCTATCGGTGGTGGTGAACCCATCGGTGGCGGCGATCCAGGCAGCGGTATCTAAATCCCCTGTCATTCGTAGCCATTAGGCTATCTATATCAATCGAGGCGGTAATCCATGCGGGTTACCGTCTCTTTTTTCGTAAGTATGCCGGAGTCCCTCCCCCTTTATGGGGGAGGTTAGGTAGGGGCTTTTAGCCTCTAAAAAGCCTCCATTTACGGCTCAAAACCGCGATATGACCGCGACGTGACCGCGACCTCTACGTACTGTTACACTAAAATTAAAAAGATATGAGAATCATTCCTATTATGTTTTCTGCCATATAATCTGCCATATAATTTGATATTTTTTAACCGAATTTTCATCAAATCCTTGCACATGTCAAAAAAATGTAGTATCTTTGCACCGTTTTTTATAAATTGCGAGTATAATGCTTACACACTGCACATACGGCGCTCATAGCCAACGAATTACCTCTGCTGCTATATGGGGGGGGGATTCGCATACCTCGCCTCCGCAGACCTATTGTAAGCAACCCACAGACCAACGCAACGCTATCACAGGCGGTGCCCGTAATTCGCGGGTGCCGCTTGCGCGTATATAATTGTTAATTTTTGATTACATAAATAATGAAGAAAATCTACACTCAGCCACTCATAGTGACCGTGGCAACCACTCCGCAGCAGATGCTTTGCGCCAGCGGAGGTATCCAAGCGCAAATCTCCGGTTACAGCACAAATACCGGCGGCGGATTTATTCAATCCGTCATCATGGGCATCGTCTGCTCGTCGCTGCTATTCTTAGGCACGGCGTGCAGCACCACTAACAATCCCGACCAGCCCAAACAGCAGGCGGAACTCAAACCCCGCACGCTGGTGGTGCAAACCTCACCCCAACCCTCTCCTCAAGAGAGGGGGATTATACGTCTCCCGCAGGCGACTATCACAGAGAACGGGAATGTGCTGGATGCCCTGTGGAATGAAGGGGATGCGGTGTTCTACCGCAATCTGAGCCGCAACGAGTATATTGACCCCAAAGAGGGCTCGGTGGAGCTCTCCGGCACGCTCTATGCGGACAAGGCGGAGCGTATCGCGTCTTTTGTCGGGGACAGGGTCTGGTGTACAGAGGATGACCAGTTGGCGCTTATCTATCCTGCGCCTGATCCGGCGGACTTCACCTTCCACGATAACCCTCTGTCTGCGGAATACACCATCTCCATAGCCGGACAGGACGGTTCGTTGGCAACTTTGGCGAAGGATTTCCACCATATATACGGTATCGCCAGTGTGGTGTCCGTCACAGAGACTACCGCCAATGCGGAATTGGCTGAGATGAAGAGCCTGATGACGGTTTGTAAGTTCTCCTTTGAGGATGAAAATGTCCCGGGTACGTCGCTCCCGATCACCTCGCTCCAAATCAAAAAAGGCGGCATCGGTAGTCCCTACATCGGTACTTATCCGCAGGAGGGCACGGTGTACATCGCGCAGAGCGTATCCGCATGGGATGTATCCGTAGATCCGGAGTGGGAAACTCCCGCCGCAGGCGGCAAGCCGCTCACCATTGACACCCAAGGGGCTAACCCGACGGAGGTGTATGTAGCGCTGTTCCCGGACATGGGAGCAACCTATTCCTTCACCGTCATCAGCGGAGGGGAGACCTACACCGGCGAGGCTACCGCCACCCTCAACGAAGGCGAGTTTGTGCCTGCCACCGGGCTCAAGCTCGTGAAGCAATAGAATCTCAAAGCTGACAGCTGAATGCTGACAGCCCAAATACGATCTTTGACATATTGGATTACCGCTCGCGGTCGGCAACATGTGTGCAATTGTCGATACCGCGATGCTAAATCGACGGGCAACATGTGCCTTCGCTCTCCCCACAACGAATCGAATTTCTTGGCAGAAACACGATTTTTTGCGGGGGCCCCGGATAGTTTTCTCAGCCAAATCTCGCAAATTTAATAAGATTTAGTTGATTATCACTAATAAGAACTAGGAAAAATAAATTATTTCTAACTAAATCTAACTTTTTTTAAGCGATTTAGTTGCATATTTCAAAAAAAAGCAGTATCTTTGCAGCGGATTTTTAACTTTAGAAAGTAATATAGACGCAATAAGTATTACTTTTCAGAGTATAAAACACATATTGTATAAACCTTTTAAAAGTAAAGATATGGAACAGTTAATCGCAGATTTCTATCGTTTGTTAGAGCGTTATTCGGAATTCACGCAGGTGCGTTATTTGTATGACGAGATTCATTGGAATGACCAGTTGATTCTCATTCGTGGTCCTAAAGGTTCGGGAAAGACTACCATGATCATGCAGCATATACAGCGAACTTTTCCGGACAAGAGCAAGGTGCTGTACTGCTCCGTGGATCATTTATGGTTCGCATCGCATACGCTGCTGGACTTGGCGGATTACGCCTATACGCATGATATTTCGCATTTATTCTTTGATGAGATTCATAAGTATAAGAATTGGTCGCAGGAAATCAAAAACATCTACGATTCTTACCCTGGATTGCATGTGGTCATAACAGGTAGCAACGCACTGGAAATAACACGCCAGAAGTATGATTTGTCTCGTCGTTGCCTCGTATATACCATGTATGGACTGAGTTTCCGCGAGTATCTCAAATTGGAAGGAGTAGCCGACTTGCCTGTTTTATCATTAGAAGATATCGTATCGAATCATGAGAAGTTAAGCATCGATATTACCATCAAAAAGAATATCAAGGTCTTGCTTTATTTTGAGCGTTATATCAAAGAAGGCTATTATCCGTTCTATCGGGACAAGACTACAAATTATCTTGAACGCTTGAGCCAAGTCATGGAGGCCATTATTTTTAACGAAATGCCGGCTGTTTCAAACTTGGAATACGAATCGGTTTACAAAGTAAAGCCGTTACTCGCAGTTTTAGCGCAACAAAACCCGTACACGCTGAATATCTCTGCGCTTGGGAAAACGCTTAACGCTTCGCGTAATGTACTGCTTAAGTTAATTGATTTGTTAGACGAGGCTGCTCTGATTCGTCGGTTATATACCGATGACGGATGGGCGCAGATCAACAAACCGGAGAAGATTCTTTTTGACAATACGAACCTCATGTACGCACTGTCACCCAATGCAGATGTAGGCACGATGCGTGAGACTTTCTGTGCCTCTATGTTAGCCAAAGGTCATAGAATCGCCATGCCGCAAAAAGGAGATTTGCTGGTAGATAAACATCTTTTGTTTGAAGTGGGAGGACGAGCCAAGGGATATAAGCAAATTGCGAATATCCCGGATAGTTATGTTGTGACCGATAATACGGAAATGAGTTTTGGCAACAAGATCCCTCTCTGGCTGTTCGGCTTCCTATACTAAGCAGTCAATACATAACGACATCCCGAAAAAATCAGTAGTTCAAACCGAATGCCCAGAGCGGGACGACATTGTGGTGACCGTACTCGATATCGTCTTTTACGATAAATCCGTTCGGTACATCCTCAATCTGTTGTTTGCCTTTCTTGCGGCCTCCGATTTCAAAGGTATATTCGCCTATCGTGAAATCCGAGACGCGGGAAGCCAGCACATGGTTCTGCACACGCATTTGGTTAAGGAAAAATGTTTCCCGGATATTACCTCTCTCCGGGGCTTGGCTGGATAAAGTGTACATCAGATTCGGGTTGTCCAAGTATAGTTTCTCCACTTTGCCCATTCCGCGTATCCCACCCGTATCATCTCTTAGTTGCAAAATCATTCCTGCCCGCTCCATATAATAAAGGTAGTCAGGGATGTCATTGCGGCTGATACCGGTTACATTGGCTAATGTAGTCATTTGCGGTTTGAAAGGTACGCTTTGCGCAACAACTGTCAGCAGTTGTTTCAGTTTGCGTCCTACGCTCACATTCGTCTGGGCGTATTGAGGGATGTCTGTTTCAAGTGTCTGGGTGACTACCTGCATCAGTTCGCGATCAAAATCCACATCTCTTGCAAAAGGATAATAACCATCCTTTAGATAGGCGTTAAAATACTGCATAGGGCGTGAGACACCGGGTAGCTTGGCGCGATGCTCCAAAATATCATTCAGTGAATAGATAGGGACTTCTATATGATGGAACAGACACAGGTACTCGCGGAAACTCAGGCCTTGCATATAGTAAATCGGAGCTCTGCGGCTTAAATCTGCACTTCCGCGATAAATGTCCAGAATACTGCTACCCGTAAATACTACATGCAGGTCGGTATAGCTGTCATATATTTGTTTCAGCTCGCGTGACCAGTTGGGATATTTGTGAATCTCATCTATGAGCAGATGTTTTCCTCCGTTTTTATAAAATCGGTCGGCAACTTCTACGATAGTATGTGTCGCAAAATATAGCATGTCCATAGAAACATATAATGTTTCTTGTCCCTCAAGCTGCTGTTTGGCGTATTGCAGCAAAAGTGTTGTTTTTCCTACACCGCGGGGGCCTACTATACCTAACATCCGTCCGTTCCATTTAATCGTAGAATAGGCATACCGGATAAAATCGAGAGAGACTTCCTCTATACGTCCTGTTGAAAACTGAAATAATGTATCCATACCAAAATGTTTTTTGATTTCATTTCCGGCTGCAAAGGTACTAAAAATAAATGATATATGCAAGTAATTCCGCAAGAAATGCATCTTTTTAGTGCAGATTTTACAGAAATATGCATTTTTTTAGTGCAGACAGGTAATCCAATAAAGAAAATTGTCTTTAATTGTCTTTAATAGTTGACCTAAAAGAAGACAATTTTTGGAACATTGTTGATAATTTTGGACTGATAGAAAAGAAATGACATGACCAAATTTTATGTGATATTTTTGCGTAAATACGCATTTTTATCAGATAGTGAAGCTTATTTATACACTTTGTGAACAAACAATACTAACAAAACAAGAAAAGAAATAAATATAAACAAGAAAACAAATATAAACAAATAAAAAACAACAACATTTATGAAAACTAAATCGGCAGTCGGAAGACTGATTACTCACTTATCGGAGTGGCGCGAGAGTGGCAACCAAAAGTGGCGCGAGAGTGGCGCGAGAGTGGCGGCTATGCTGCTCTTACTCTGCACCACCGCTATACCCGCATGGGCGTATCATTATAGTTGGAGTGCGGAATATAATGAAAATCCGTATGAAGGCAATGGAGGAAAGTACCGATGCAGTGGAGAAACAGATGATACGGACGAATATCTCTACCATGGCCAGCGCGTAGATCTCGCAACACATGAGAGCATCAATCTGGCAGAAGACAAATTTTACTGGACGGCCACTATAGACGTATCCTGCTGTGATATAAATGGTAGCACCCAAAAATTAGGTCTCATTGGTGAAATCTATGTAGTCACCGCCGATGGAGTAAAGCACAAGATTGCTACATGGACAAAAGATAAAGATTCCGAAGAAGATGAATTTTACGCGAAAGATCCTATATATTCACGTTTAGAAACGTTTGAACCCATCAATCGAGAAATAACGGACACACAATGGGGTGCTCTTTATGTATCTGATTTGCGTTCAGAAAACATAGTAGTGCGTTATATGCCTTCCTTAAAAGCAATGCAAGAGGGTGTAAAGTGCTTCGTTATGAAAGTGAATATGACGAGATACACAAAGAAGAGTTATTATAATTCCAGTTATAAAGAGGAAGACATGGGCTGGGTACAATACGAGAAAGACATCCAATGTCCCACATTCAACGACAGCAATCCTATGCCGAAGTTCTCTTCCGTAGCATGGAAGACGGACGGCTCTTTGCGGGGCGTGGCAACGGACGTGCCGGACAAACGCTCGAACAACAATTACACGCAGAACTATGACGTGACGATGTATTATTATCAGGGCGACAAACAGTCCCGCACCACGACCTATGGCACCTCCGGCAGCGATGTGAGCATCACCGGCAAGAGCGGCGGCAAGATGGACATGGAGTGGACCTCGCGTCTCGGAGGCTCCGACGCAGGTCATGCCGAGTACGCCTACACTATGCCCGTCTATCTGAAATACCGAGGCGTTGAGAAGATAAACATAAGCAGCCTCAGTGACAAATTCCCAGGTGTGACGTTGTCTGAGTTTGACATGACGCAGCCCTATGTGACGGGCACCTATGTCCAGCCCTACACACGCCCTGTATCGGTAAACGCCGACTACAACAAATGGACCAAGAAAGTGACCGTCACTTGGGATAGCCGCAAGAAAGAGGTAGCCTATGACGGTTCCTCGACCAAGAACGTCGATTGCAGCCACACCGGCAAATGGTATGTAATCCGCTACGAGCAAGGCAAGCCCGCTAACGAGTACACCTTGCTCCAAAGTCTGAACGGCAATGTATCCACTTTCGAAGTAACCGACAGCGACATCGAGTACGACAAGAAATATGTGTATCGCGTCATCTTCCTGCCGGATATATTGGAGAGCACGTACAAGGACAAGCTGACGCAGTTGCCGGGTTACCAGCGCAGCCGCAACGACTACGACCTATGGATGGAGAAAGAGGTAGAGACCAAATTAGACGTTAATATCCAGCTCTCGCAGGACATGAAATACACCGAGGGAGTACGTCTGAAATGGACCTACAGCATTGGGCAGGCGGGTCTGACTTGGCATATCGACTACCGCGATGCGGGCAGCAACAATTCGTGGCAGACGCGGAGCGAAGCCCCCGGCGTGGACACCAACAAGTCCGAAGCCTCGATAGAGTTTGAAAGCAGCGGACCGTGCGACCTCAAGGAGTACCGCGTGCGCGTCACCGTCAACGGGCGAGATTTCTATTCCAATATCGCTTCCACCTCCGTGCCCGACGGCACCTATATCAGCGAGGTGGTTGCCTCGACGGGCACAGAGGAAAGCTCCGTGACCGTCAAATGGAAAGTGGAGCATCCTGACACGCAGCATGACATCTGGTACCGTGTGCTCCGCCGCGTGATCGGCGACAGCGAATGGACGCTGCTCACCGACGACAAGCATGGCACCGCCTCCGAATACAGCTATGTGGACACGCGCGTCATGGCAGGTACGTACTATGAATACTCGGTAGAGGCGTACGGCGCGCAATGCGAGGCACAGCTCACGAAGAAGAACGCAGTGATCGCTCCGGGCTACAGTCAGGCGCGCGGCACCATCACCGGTCACGTCTCCTTCGGCACGGGTACGGCGGTGCAGGGCGTGAAGGTACAGCTCTACAACGTGCCTACGGAGGAGAACGAGGTTGTACCGCAGTATTTCTCGCGCTATATCAGCGGCGCGGGCAAGGGCCTGCAATGGAGAGGCGACTCGGCACGCTATGCCTCGGTGCTGAACGGCGGCAAGGACATGACGCTGCAACTGTGGGCACGCCCGAGCAGCTTCGGCGCGGATCAGCAGCAACTGCTGCAAATCACGCACGCGCTCGAATTGGGAATCAAGCGCAGCGAGGGTGTCTTCCACCTCTACGCTATCGACCGCTCGAACGAAGGCACCGACCTCACCGAGTTCCCCGCGCTGACGTTCTCCGCGACTGACTTCACCCATATCGCCGCTACGTACAGCGGCGGCAAGTGGCGTTTCTACATGGGTACGGACAGCCTGCGCACCGACAGTATGCAGGTGGCTAACAGCGGCTGGCAAGCCATCCAGCCCACCGATACGGTGACCTTCAGCATCGGCGGCGACAACCGCGCAGCGGGAAGCGCCTTTACCGGCAATGTGGACGATGTGCGCCTGTGGAATCGCGCCCTTCCGCGCAAGGAGATAGAGAACAACTACTGCCGAATCCTCGGCGGTACGGAGAGCGGTCTGTTCCTCTACTGGCCGCTTGACGAGGGCATGCAGGTGGTTGACTACGCCTTCGACGTAGCCTGCCAGGACGGTCTCAACCAGCTCAACCACCCCAAGGTGGGCGCGAATGCAGTACCCTCAACCGACGTGCCGAAGCGCCTCGGTCTGTACGGACTGACCGACAGCGAGGGCGACTACATCATCCGCGGCATACCCTTCCAGCAGGGCGGTACGAACTACAAGATCGCGCCTGAGTTGGGCATCCACCGGTTCAATCCCGAGAAACGCTCCATGTTTGTCAGCCCGTCGTCCCTCACGGCGAACAATATCGACTTTGTCGATGTCAGCTCCTTCCCCATGCGGGGAAATATCTATTACGCCGGCACGAACATCCCCGTCGAGGGTATCCGTTTCTATATTGACGGCGAGTTAGTGACCGCTAACGGCAAGGTGAAAGAGACCGACGCGGAGGGGAAATACACCATCAGCGTACCGATCGGCGAGCACTATGTGGAGGCACGTATGGAAGGCCACACCATGGTAGCCGGCGGCAGGTACCCCCTAACCGGCACCTATAACTTCACCGCCGAAGTGCAGCATGACTTCTTCGACTCAACGCTTGTCAATTTCGTAGGTCGTATCGGCGGCGGTACGGTCAACGACACCCTGCCTGTCGGCTTCGGGCTGTCGAAGAACAATATCGGCGTGGCGACCATCACCCTCGGTCTGAACAGTGCCAACCTCTCCTTCAACCGCCAACAGCCCAAGGTGACCGAATATGCTACTACGGACCGCTTCTTCGCTTCCGACACCGCCTCTATCCGGAGCCATGCTTCTACCGGTGTTGGGGAATTGTCCCGCTATATCGTCATCACCACGGACTCGGCGACAGGCGAGTTCTCCGCCCTGCTCCCGCCGCTCAAATACCTCACCAAGAGTATTAAGATAGACAAGAACAAAAGTATAGACTTCACCTCGCTTCCGGAGATCGACCTGACCAACCCGAATCAGAAGAGAACCGACTCCCTCCATACCACCAATATACAAGGCGACTCCGTGGTTCTTGCCTATTCGTACAACACCAAGATGGTGCAGACCTATTTCGCCCGTCCGCAAGTGGATATAGCGGAAAAAGGTCACCCGAAAGGCGCGTTCGGTCTCAGCGAGATCATCTACCAGATAGATACAGACGGAACGAAAGACACCATCCCCGCTGTCTATACGGTATCGGGCGACAGCGTGTCTTACCGCTTCGGTTATCCGATCTATCAGACCGCAGACGCGCAGACCTACGTGCTGCACGCCTACGAGGCATATACCAACAACGACGGTACTGTGCCCGTGACGGATACCCTTGACCTCAACGGGCAGCAGCTGGTCATCACCAATGAGATGAGCTCCGAGCAGTCGGTTATCTACCGCGCTCCCGAAGACAACACCCACTATGTTCCGGGCGAAATATACGAGCTCAAGCATAACACGCTGGAGTTAGACAGGCACGGCGAAGCGGAATTGCCATGGACGGCAGGTTATCCGAATATCGTCAGCCCCTATACACGCCGCTTTGCCGTCACCTTGCAGCGCAACGGGCGCACCTATTTGCCCGCTTCCTTTGACGCTATCGTGCTCGGAATCCTCACTACGGGTAATAACTTCGTCACCAAAGGACCGGAGACAGTGAACTTCATCCTGCGTGACCCGTACGGCGCACACTCCAAGACCACCCTCAAGAGAGGACATGTAAACACTATTACCAAGTTTGACACCTATCAGTCGTATGGAGAGCACAGCCTCATCACCAACCTCATATATGGAGCGAATATAGAGACCGGTACAGGAATAGGGGTTATGGTTCTGTCCGGCTATAAGGCAGAGAACCAGACCGATGTGGGTATCGCTGCGAAATGGAAATACACCCACCGCGAGGATATGGTCTATGAGTCCACTACGGTTGAGTCTATCTCCACCAGCGACAAATACCCGTACGTAGGCGCGAAAGGCGATGTGTTCGTCGGCACGGCGAGAAACATCCTCGTCGGCACTTGCCGCAAACTGCACGCCAAGAAAAACGAACTGAACGGCAAATACGAAATCGTATTGGAGGACGATTTGGCGTTAGGACAGGAGATCAGCACCATCTTCGCCTATTCGCAATACGAATTGGAGAAAGTGATGATTCCGAAATGGAAAGACCAGCGCAAGCAGTACCTGACGCAAGTAGCGTCGAAAGAGGCTGCCGAGAGCTACGTCAATAACGGCAAGTCCGCCAAATGGTTGACTTGGCTTAGCAAGGATGATCCCCACTACGGCGAAAAAGACACCTATCTCTTCGTGGCACCGCAGAACCCCGAGAGGGACGAGCGGGACAGCGTAGAATGGTGCAACGAGCAGATAGCCACTTGGGAATCGTACCTTGCCGAAAATGAGAAAGCGAAGGTAGAGGTGATCAACAACGGCACTCTCAAGAACTACTCCATTGACGGCGGTAGCAGCCGTACCTTCACCTTCCGCAACGACACCATTAAATACGACCAGACAAAGACGGACTACACAGTAGGCGCAGTGTTAGGCACAAAATCCGGTTTTGTTCTCAACAATGCCGCTACTTTTGGTCTGGTATTCAACCTTACCTCCAATGAGGGCGGCGGAAACGTCACCGGCGATGGAGACGACGACAAGGACTATACCGAATGGGAGTACGTTCTTGCTGACGGCAACCGCGATGTGGATCTCTCCATCAATATGTACGATGCGGAGTCCGGCAACAACAGTAAGATCTTCACCCTCTTCGGAGGTCAGACCTACAACCCCTACGAGCCGGCTGATTCCACCCATTACTACAAGCCCGACGGGCAGCCTCTGCCTTTAGGCAACGGTTCTGTACGGATGGAGGAGCCGCGTATCAGCATCGGCGACGGCACCGGCAATCCCGCCAAGAGCCTTACCCTGACCGACATCCCCGCCGGGCAGAGCGTGAACGCCATACTCTACTGCTCCAATATGAGCAACTCCAACCAAGGCAGGAACTTCTGCTACGACTTCGGTATCTCGGAGAGCACGAACCGGAAAGGTCTGGAGATCCTCATGGACGGCACGCCCGTTAACGGACGCTCGATCCTCCTCAACCAGAACGAGACCGCGCAGAAAGTGATTTCCATCCGTCAGACCGACGAGTCGATCCTTGACTACGACAGCATCGAGATATGGTTCATGTCGCAGTACCAGCCGACGCTTATCTACGACAAGGTACTGCTGAGCGTACACTTCCAGCCCTCGTCCTCTTCGGTGACCCTGACGGCGGAGAACCCGGTTCTCAATACCGACATGACGACGGGCCACGGCAAGCTGCAGCTCAAGCTGTCGGGCTTCAACCGCCATTTCCGCAATCTGAAGGAGATAGGCGTGCAGTACCGCTTCGCGGGCAACACCCAGTGGAGTGACCTCTACGCTTGGGCGACGAGTGTGACGGACACGGCGGGCTCCAACCGCACGCTCTTGCCGCCGGAGGGCGACCTGCGCATGACGCTCGACATGCTGGAGGACATCTATTACCCGCAAGGCATGTATGAGTTCCGCGCGTACACCACCACGCCTTACGGCAAGGACCCGATACGCGCCTACAGCGACGTGGTGACCGTCATCAAAGATATGAAACGTCCGCGTCCGCTCTACACGCCCGCGCCCGCTAACGGTATATTAGGAATAGGCGAGCAGCTCTCGGTAGAGTTCAACGAGGACATCATCCCCGGCTATGTAGGCAGCTCCAATATCGTGATTACCGCCCGGCTGAACGGCAAGCCGATTGACCATGAGGTGTCGATGCGTCTCAGACCTTACGGCGAAGAGGTACGAACGGAGAACCCGCTCTTCCTCAGCGGTAACTTCGCTATGGAGTTCTGGCTCAACCCCCACGAAAGCGGCACTATCCTGCACCAAGGGAAAGGGGACGGCAACTTCGGGCTCTCGATAGACCCGAACGGCTATGTGGTAGTCAATATCGCCGGTGCCAAATACACTTCCGAGAAAGCCGTTCCGATGGACGAATGGATGTTCGTCGCCATGAACTACCGCGCCGACTCCATGGTCTTCAACATGGTAGCGCAGTACGACACGACGACCCTTGACCTGTTCTCCGGGCAGACC
>Ga0247610_10005789_pt1 | contig 12946 bp, 18 predicted proteins | sample 174DNAGHGhighgp2_FD_193483 | JGI IMG/M metagenome (GOLD analysis project Ga0247610, IMG submission 193483) | Sheep rumen microbial communities from Palmerston North, Manawatu-Wanganui, New Zealand - 1742 DNA GHGhigh gp2 | ecosystem: Host-associated > Mammals > Digestive system > Stomach > Rumen...
TCATTACCCTACCTAATGTACTAACCTTATACTTCGAAAAGCCTTCTATGCCTTTCCACCTTTCTTTTACTTTGCTATCATCATATATGATACCGTTTGAAGACAATATATCATATACATTATCTTTTAACGCAACGTTTATGTCACAATCATTAATACCAATACTAACGCCATTATCTAACAACACTTTTCCACACTTAATAACATTATTTATTTTATTGGCAGATAATATTAAAGATATTTTTTTTATTAAATTGCAGTATGGACAACCAGAACCTTTTAACACGTTATGCAATTTATTAAGAAATTCACCATGATATTTGCAAGTGAACGATAAATTATCCTTAGAGTTTTTATAATCTTTTATATTAGTTATTTTTATTACATCGCCATATAGCGAAGATATTTTTGATATAACTTCAGATTTCTTATACCTATTCTTATTTTCAGCATACATTATCTTGTCCTTATTAAAAACATATCTTATATCATTACGCCTATCACTTATACATTTATGACAGCCGACACCAGATAATAAATCGCCTATTGAAATATTAACCCTACCATGTTTTTTACATATAATAGGTATTATCGTTTTGCTAGTACTAGTATTATATTTTTTACCATTATTGAGAAATTCAGATAAATCATATTCGTCTCCATATAGTTCTTTACATGTATTGGCAACACCCACTTTGTCGTAAAAATATATACCATCATACAGATACTCCGTTTTTCTATAACGAATATATTTATCCATATCTTTATGCTTCTCCATAAACTCCTTTAAAGTACAACAAGAATTTATATTATTTATAAGTTCTTTTTCACTAAAATTATACTTCATAATATTTTTTAATTTTTTATTATTTATTACACAAATACCCCCTTTTTATAAATATATGAAAAACATCGAAAAATCAAGGTAGAAACAGTCATGCAAGCATTTTTTTTAATTTTTTTTCAAAATTTTTAAAATCCGGACAAAAATTCCGGATTTTTTAATTTTTTATCCGGAAACCAAAAACACCTCCTAACACCCCATTAACCCCATTTTTACTTATCTTACTGAAAATCAACAACTTAACTATTTTTAACACAATTTATTTCTTTTTTTCATATATTTTTTGTATATTTGTGCAAAGTTTTGAATATCTAATATATAATTTTAAATTATGTCTAAACGTGGAAAGAAATTTATTAGCATGGTGACGTTTGGTAAGATAAAGCGACCTCGTGTTGATACTTTAGATTTGCTTAACATTACCGGAGCAAAGCCACACATCAATGACTTCATGGATTCATTCATGACTCAGTATGAGGAGGAAAAGAAAAAGGAAATGCTTAAGTTGGCAAAGAGTTGGCGAAAGCATAAGGGATGGCCTTCAAGTATGTTTTATGAATGCATGGGAGAAGATGATTACGTAATCGATGACAGCGATGAGTATGGGGATGAGTATTATGATGGCTTGGGAAATAAATTAACCGAGAAGCAGTTAAAGAAGCTAAACAAAAAGCTATATGGAAAAAATAAGGACAAGGCAAAGTATTCTTACTATGATGAAGATGAGGAAGGATATGAGCAGGCTTATAAGTCAATAAAATTTTATCCGGATATTGAGGACGAAATGACATATGACGAATTCCACAGCGTGAAGGAGTTTAACGATTTCTGTGATTCACAAGGGTATTACGTTGGAGTTGTTGATTCAAGCAACTTGGCAAACATGAGCGTTGTTCATTGCTGCCTTGACCCAATTGACTTGGAATATGGTGAGAAGAGCATTATAACTGATAGCAGTTATGGTGGGTTGTATTGGACCGTTTCTGATGATGTGACAAAGAAAAGCGTTCAAGCCGGTAAGTTTAATTAATTGTGTGTAAGAGATTATGGAATACATTGTAATACGCAGCAACATTAATAAGCTTATGAACTATCACAATGAGCGTTTAAAGGCTGATGAGGAGGCTGAAAAGAAGAAACGTGAGGAAGAGTTCAGGAAGCAAAGGGAAGAGCGTGAGGAACGTGAAAAGAAGTGGAAGGAGGAGCATCCAAATCTGTCCAAGTATACATATTATACATCGGACACATATTATTCCCCGTATTATGGGGGATATTGTAGAATCAATTTCTATGAATGGAGCGATATTCATTCCACCCCAAAGACATTTGATTATTACTCACCCTTCTATAAGTTCTTGGATGAGAGTGGACTATTTATCACCGAGCAGCAGAATAGCATTATAAAGCCGTTAAACAAGTGCTTTATTACATGTGTGCCGGGTGGTAAGGAACTAATCGTGGCCAAGACATATGAGGAACTAACCGAGTTGTATAATGACCGCAAGTATACTTAATTAAGTACCTATGGCAGTATTTGCCATAGGCTTTTTTTGTATAATAAAAAATGGGTGACATGCTATTAAACATGTCACCCGGGTTTGTTGGTATTATCAAATACAATAAAACAGTATGGATTATAAGCTATGCATGTATAGTGTACTTAATTAAGTACCTAATTACAATTCATTTAGCAATATTCCTTTTTATATATTTTTTCCAAGGCTTCTACTGAATTGTCAAACGCTACACATCCATACAACCCAATGTCATATTCCATATTGTCTTCTCCAATGGCTTCCTTGCAATCCTCGTAATATTGGCAATATCTGCACGATGGATGTTCCAATACACCATCTATAAAGTCATCCGGGGTAAGCGTTTGTGTTTTTCTAAACCTATTTATTTTATCCATTATCTTTTAAGTCATTATTGGTGATACAATAATGGGGCATAGCCTTAAACCATGACGCAAGATTTGATATGCATATGGCACATGCTGCTATGGTACTTAATTAAGTACCTATGGCATGTTTATTGTGATACCAAGGATAAACCATATGCAAAAAAAGTGTTAATGCACATGCCCCAAATAATCTCTGTACAAATATACAAAAATTATTTGGAAAAAAGAAGTAATTTAAGGGGAATATTTATCTCATCCCCTTAAATTCTTTTGCCCAAGCGATTCTTGCCTTATGTCCTTCAACGAAGTTTAGAACCCTTTGATAATCATCACACTTCTTATGGTGGCGCTTCAGGAGAACAACATTGCTTTCCCAATCATCCTGACAGACAATTGAAATAACGCCATCCGGAGTCACTGTGAAGCGATTCCTTGGGATTAGTGGGGATGTGTAAACGCCATTTGGATTTTCGCCATCATGAAGCTTTTTCATGCCAATTACAGCGTCTCGTGTGAGCTTCACTTCATTGTCTCCCTGCTTGAGCAACAGAAGGCGTGTCTTTGGCTCAATTGAAATCGTTACCGGATTTAATTCTACTTTCTTTAACTGTCCCATTTTTTATGTATTTAATAATTCATTTGCAAATATACAGAAATTATATTATATTGGCAAATAAATTAAGATTAATTAATAATATATAACATGAATTAAGGGAGGGTACTTTTTCAAGTACCTTCCTCTCCTGAGTCTAAGAAATGACTTAATACCAACCTACAAGCGGGTTGGTATCAGCCACAACAAAGCCGTCTTCAGGGGCAATATAATTGCCATCCTTATCGTAGTTGGCTGCTGTCTTGTGGTAATGCAGTCCCATGATATGCCCGGCAGGGTCAAGGTATCGCATATCGTAGGTGTTTGCGTCCCACACGGGATAGCCCATAAATGTTAAGGGTAGCATATTTTCCTCATTGCTAAAAACAACAGCCACTTTGCCTCCCTGTGCAAGGAACCGCTTGCACGTGTTTACGTTGTGGCCATTATAGCTAAATGTAAGGTCGTAGTTGGGGTACTTCTTAATAAGGTCAAAACGTGCCGGCACTTTCGTGTAATCGTAAAATTGCACGTCACTAAATATCTGTAAAATGTTTTTGCCTTCGTACACAAAATCCTCCGGTGATAAATCGCTCGTGCCATTAAGGCGCACGCTAAAGCCAAAACCATGCTCCTCAGCGTATTTGCGCGTTCTCTTAATCTCATGTATAAGCAACTGCATAAACAGCTCCTTATTCTCAAAAAATAAGCGTGTGCGCTTAATGCGTGCATTATTAATCCTACTACCTTCAACGCCACGGGCTAAAATGTCACTTTTATTGTGCCCACTACCATTCAAGCAAAACTTTCTGCAAAATTGTGAGCAAGGGCAAACTTCATATCCACTCATGTTTGCGGGCGCTAAGTATAGGCAATAGGTAATAGTGCCATTTTCCTTACTAAGCCTCATTTTCATGCTCTGGGAGTGATTCCCAAGGTATGCAATTCCCAACTCTCTTAAAGCTCTCGTGTAACTGAAATTTTTATTCATTCTATACATGTTTTATTGTTTTCGAGTGCAAAGGTACGAAAAAATATGAACTCAGCCAAACTTTTTATGTTAAAAAGCCTTAAAAGAATTATTTTTCTTCATTTAACGTTTTTTAACACTTTTTCTTTGGTTGTTTGAGGGAAAAGCAGTACCTTTGCAGTGGGAAAACTAGATGACGCCAGGGACCTCCACAGGAACGCGCAGGCTAACTTATTTTCTATGATTTAATGTTATTTAACATAAAATATTTGGCCATTTTTAAAAAAAATAGTATCTTTGCACACGCAATTAAAACATTAAATTATGACCATTACATTAAAGGAAGTAAAGGAGCAGTTTAAGATATGGAACGAAAAGGCGTTTAATAATGAATTGCCAACGCCAACATTTGAACTGATGCAGACAAAAACGCTGTTGGGACAATTTTGCCCACGCAAGGTGCTTGGCCGCCAAACCTATAAGATACGCATTAGCACCTACTACGATAGACCATTTGAGTATTATGTTGATACCATTGTGCATGAAATGTTGCACTTTTATATTAACTATAAGGGTATTAAGGACACATCCTCTCATGGGCGCGTTTGGAAGAGGATGGCAAAGGACTTAAGTGGTAAGTTTGGCCTTAAAATTACAACGACGGGTGCTGCAGGTGGTGGTGCTTGTGAGGCTGTAATTGAGAAAAAATCTAATAAAGGAAAAACTTTTGAGTATGCCATTTTATGTGAGCTTAATAACGGCAATTATGGCGCAGCAGTAGCGCCTGAGAGCAAACTATATAAGTTAATACCGCGTTTTAGAACGTGGGGCATGGTAAAGAACTTTGTGGTTGTCAAAGCACCTTGGAATCAAACATATAAGTTAAGGCACTTAAAAACTGCATGTGGTGTTATGGGCATTTCTAAGAAAGAGTATTGTGAGTTAATGAACAATAAGATTATAGATTTTAAGTAAATATCAATTTACTAATTAAGATTTATTAACATGGGAAATTTATTTATCCCATGTTTTTTTTGTATATTTGCCATAGTGAATTAAAAAATTTTAAGTATGGAAAGAATACAAAAAGAATTATTGGAAATTTATTATGGCAAGATGATTTCTGAAAAGGAACTTACCATTTTAGGGTTTAAGAATAAACTTACCTTTGAAATTTATGATGGCTTTGCGTATTGCCCAAATTATAGAGGTAGTGAATACTGCATGACCTTTCCAAAGATAGAGTTTGTTAATAAATCGAACGCGGTTCAGGAAAAGATTAAAGAATATATTAATCTAAAGCTCGATGAACCCATTACAATCTATGAGATTATGCAGACCTTTAATGAAATGTCGAGAAATGGAGTTCGCATTGAATATGATGCTGACAATAAAAAGTATAAGGAAAAGTGCATGTGGAAGTAAAAAAACTTATAAGAAATAATATATGTCGAAATACACTATTAAACTTAATTACACCGCCTCATATATTGCCACGGTTGAGGGTGATTTCAGAAATGAGGGCGATGCGTTTGAAGCAGCAAGATGTCAAGCCGAAGATGCTGATATTAATGAGTTTGTGATTGGTAATGAACAAGAATGCCAAATTCTTAACCACACATAAATTTTTACCCTTTTATTAGAATGGCCAAAAGCTTAATGCCTTTGGTCATTTTTTTTTGTATCCTTCTGTCATCATACAGGAAACCCACCGCAAAGGTAGTGAAAAAAAATAAGTCCACCAAACTTTTTTTGTTAAATTTTTCCATTTAACATTAATTAACATAAAATATTTGGCCGTGTCATGGAAAAGTAGTACCTTTGCAGTGGGAAAGAAGAGAAGGCGTTGTTGCCAACATCCGACAACAAAAAGATGGCAACCACGGAGCTGTTATGCTCGATGATTGCCATCCCAAAAGAAAGGAGTTGTTGCAGAATATGTTGAGAGAATGGGATTCGAACCCATGAAGACTCCGAAGAGTCGGCTTACTTACCATAAGCCCCATTTGTCCCGACTTGCGTCATTCCTTTGGTATCTCTCAAATGAAGTTGGCCGAATGGGATTCGAACCCATGAAGGTTCCGAAGAACCGGCTTACTTACCATAAGCCCCATTTGTCCCGACTTGCGTCATTCCTTTGGTATCGACCAAATAAAAAATTTATTATTTAATTCACATATTCTTTATCGTTTTTCAACAATGCAAATATACACAAAAAAATCGTAATAAAGAAATAAAATTGAAATTTTAACATTTAATTAACATTTCAATTTTTTCTCCCCCAATTAACATTAATTAACATAAAATATTTGGTTATATTGTGAAAAAGTCGTACCTTTGCGGTGGGGATTACAACATCACGTGATTCAGTTCTGTAAACCGCTATTGAGAAAAGTTGTGATTAATGGGTACAAAAAAAAATCAGCAAGCGCTCTTCCCACACGCTTGCTGATAACATTTAAAAAGGTTTTGTCCTTGAAAAAAGATATACCTTGTTATCCAACTCATTTCAACGCTTTAGTATCGACTAAAACAAAAACATTGGTATATCTTGTTTCTTACCACAGACAAATAAAGCTTGTAAAACCGTTACGACTGCTCTTGGGTCAGCACTTTACGCATCTTACGCTATTTCAGAAGCCTTCTGAGATTTTACAAATTACTTTCTATACCCCTCTGTACCTTAGAGTCGTTGACCAGTATAGAAACTTTATTTGTTGTGGATTATTATACCATATTGAAATACTTGCAAGATTCTTATCTGTCTATGATTGATACCATATCACCTCTAATAGTGTCATTGTATTCCACAGATAAATTTCAACTTAGGTATCTCCTCTATACTCTCTCTCTTTGCACGTTTATAACGTTACAAATCCTTTTTGCTTATAATATCTGATATTTCTCGTTTCATGTAGGAAGTGAGGGACTTGAACCCCCAACCTTGAATGTATAAGATTCCTGCGCTAACCAATTGCGCCAACTTCCCTTTTCATTTCTAAGTGCAAATATACAAAAAAACTTTGGTTTAACAAAGCTTTTAAGCTATTTTTTTGTTGCAAAATTAAACACTATCTTTGCAGTAATGGGCAGTTGGTCAGCATCTACCTCACTAACATAGTACTTGCGTCTCTTTGGCGATGGATTGTCAGAGAACTTGTTGCTCTTTCCAATCATATCCTTGATATATCGCGCGATAACCTTTGCGTCTATCTCGCACTTTGTTGCAACAAGTACATCGTAATCAAGGCACTTATCAGTCTCTTCATATAGTTTCGCTGCACCTACAATCTTATCGCCATACTCCATAATAAGGGAGTCGCCAAGCATCACGCACTTCCTATATTTCCTAACGTTGTCCTTGTCAAATTGACCCTTTGTGAATCTCAAAAACATACTCTACTTATTGTTTTTAATTTGTTGGTGCAAAGGTAGTGATTTTTCCCTAAATGGCCAAACTTTTTCTATTAAAAGTTGTTAAGGGGTGGAAATTTTATCCACCACCTTAAAACTCAACCTTTTCGCCATAATTGGTGCACGTCCACTTGCCATCTTCAAACACATAAGCGTATTCATTATCAATGGCATCAATAACACTCTCAGCAGTGTCACCTTGCGCTGGCTGCAAGTAGTCCCACTTCTCACCTGCTCGGTTGCCATAACGCTTTACAGCGTCATTTTCAATGTAGCTGCAATCACCGCCAACAATCAAGTTAAGCAACTTGTCATAGTCGCTAAAATTCTTTTTCAGTGTAGCACCAACACAATCAGGGAAGCCATCAAAGTGGCAGTAAATGCCTATATAGTTATGCTTAATCTTCACGGGCTTGCAAAGCTCTTCGCTATCGTCACCCCACTTAACCATCAAGCAACCAAGCTTGCTGCTGTCAAACTCCTTTGTTGTTCCAAGGTCCTCTTTCTTTACCTTGATAATGATTGAACTTCTTGTACTCATAATCTTATTGTTTTAATTTGTTGGTGCAAAGGTACTGCTTTTTTCCCAAAGGTCCAAATATTTTTTGCTAAAAAACGTTAACCGCCTCAACTTTTTTTATTTTATGTATTTCTGTGGGTCCCTGGCGTCACGTGGTTTCCCCACTGCAAAGGTAACACTTTTTTCAGAAGGGGCCAAATATTTTTTATTAAAAAACGTTAATTGATTAATTTTTTATTTTTTTGATGATATTTATTTATGCCTGGGCCCGGAACCGGACCAGTTATTTAACCGGAACCGGTATATATTATTAAATATATTATATATATTATTAAATAAATTATAATAAATAATAAAAAAAAAGAAAGAAAAAAAATATATAAAAAAAGAAAGAAAAAAGGGACTGCCCTAACGAGCACTCCCTTTTTTTAATGTTTTCTCAATCCAACTTCTTAATTGTTCCCCTATCGGGGTTAATGTCGTACCCAATCTCCCTTGCAATCGCAGGGAAAAACACATCATCAAGGTACGTTCTTCCATCCCCATCCGAATACATGTTCAACTTAGTGTTCAACTTAAAATTGTATGCGCTTGGGTAAACCATAATGTGCTCAAAAATCTCCGTCCAAAACCTTAACAACGTTCTCTGAATGTTATCAACCTTGGTAATCCCATTATCGTTCAAGTTTTCCCATTGTATGTAGCGCACATTCTCCAACTTAAGCTCTTTAACCTTTTCAAGTTCGTCATGCTCCATGTGGTCCTTCAAAAACATTAATTCAGAATCATCGTTCAAGTCGTAAATGTAGCTATCGTCACCATACAACGCACTTTCCTCTAAGAACGTATTCCAAAGCTTTACCATTGCCATTGTTGTCAGCTTGTCAACCGTGGCAACGTATGTACGTCTCTCAACGTTGTTGAGTCTATCAATAATATAGTTATCAACGTACAAGTCAACGTTACCTCCATACTTCTCATAGAAAGCCTTAACATCGTCCATGTTCAAGTCAGTCATACCTTCACTTTTAAGGTCAGCAACAAACTTGTTAAGCTTATGGTTAGATGTGTAGTCACCAAGAAAACGTAGTACGATGAGTTCGCCACCCCCATCAATCCACTCAGCAATTTCTTCGTCCGTGGGGTAGTCAATATCAATTTTCTTGCAAAACTCCCTTACACGCTTTCTAAAGCTTGTAACTTTAATTGCATTCTCAACCACGTTTCCGTTTAGTTCCTTATTCATAACTCCTATTCTTTTTTATTTTAAATTTTTTTAACGTAACAAGCGATTTTCGGTTGGCACGAACATTTCCCCATCGCTGCCATAAAACGCGCTCAGAACGCTTTAAAATGCGTTTTAAGCACATTCAGGATGATTGTCGCCATCGCACACAACGCAATTTGTTGGTGCAAAGGTAGTGCTTTTTTCCGAATGGGCCAAATATTTCCCGTTAAAAGATGTTAACGGCCTCAATTTTTTTTATTTTTCAATGTAGTACCTCACAAAATGGTAAGAGTTGCTATTGCATGTGCTTTCACGGGTTGGCACATGCTCAATGTAGCCAACACCAAACTTGCCGTCGTAATATTCAGTGTATTTGCACCCATTTCTAACATACCCCTTACACAATGCTGAATGATGATACACCAATTCAACCTTTTTTGCTTGCAGCTTTGCAGTGTAACCAAGGCAATCAAGGGCGCGTTCCCTCGTTTTAACAGCCTCTTTCTTGCTATCAAAGTATTTGGCGAAAATAAACTTGCCCTTATAGCTAATCTTTAACTTATACATACTATTCTTTGTTTTATTTTTTATGCACAATTGTTCTCCGTCGAAAAACCTCCAAATTTTTCAAGTATATATTTATCCTTAGCCCTTATGAATATCTCACAAAAGAGACGCAGATAAATCTGATACCCGGTTTCTTTCGCCTTATAAATGATGTTTAATACACCATAAGGGCCATCTTTGTTATATTCTACATCAATTATTATCCTAGGCTTTTGCTTAAGTATCTCAAATGGAATGTTAAGTTCATCACCATTATTAAATGATTTGCACGTATCCACAAGTCTTGCCGTAAAATCATCATCAGTAAGATTATTATACTCTCGCATTAAAGCGTCATAGCAGTATTCTTCCGAAGGGAAATAAATGTAAGGGTTGTCCTCTCTATCAACTCCGTTTACATAAGCTTTTCCGCATTTCCAAAACCCGTGATATTGATATTTCTCTGAAACTTCCTTAATCTTATTAAGAATATAGTTTCTAATATCGTCCCTATCTAAAAGTTTTTCTTCTTGTGCCATAATCTTATTGTTTTTAATTTTACGATGCAAAGGTAATGCTTTTTTCTCAAATGGCCAAACATTTCCTGTTAAAAAACATTAATAGCCTTAATTTTTTTATATTATTATACTTGATTAAGTACCTATTAATATAAGACAAAAAAAACGGGGTGAGTTAAATTCTCGCCCCGTATAGTGTAATACTTTGTCCAATCTTTAGCTTAACGTCAGCACCCAAGGCTCTCAGTCGGCTTGCAGTTGTCAGGGTTGGGTAGCCACAGCTGCTATAATGCCTAACGCCGCCACGCTCTTCATAAATCTTATTACCATGAAGGTACACCTTAATGCTACCATCATTCTCGCACACCACTGAGGTGTTGCCAAGGTTTGCACTTTTGCGGTTCTCAATTGCTTGAAGCATTTCTTTTTCAATCTTTCTCATAATCTTATTGTTTTAATTTGACGATGCAAAGGTACTGCTTTTTTTTGATATGACCAAACTTTTTGTGTTAAAAAATGTTAACTCCCTAATACTTTTTTAAGTACCTATTTGTTTGTTGGTACATAAGGTACATCTACAAAGTATAAGTTATGTATTCCAAGCTGCACGTTAAAATGAGCCACAATCTTTGCAACTTCATCAAAGCCTACATCAATTGTGTAATCATCCATAACTCTGCTTTCCTTTATCGCGTCGGCAATACGTTTCCTCACTTCCATATCATCCCTTAAATCCTCATCAGCATCAAAGGCGATAATGGGGTGAGTTACTCTTCTTGCCGTGTCTTCGTGCATCAATATCTTTATACTACTCATAAGCTTTATTTTTTACGCTTAAATTCTTTCCTACTCCCGGTCTCTTTAGTTGACTGCTCAACAATTATCCGGCTATAGTCAGGAACCGGTGTTGAGAAAAAATTAAAAACAAAATACTTCATATTATTTATTTTATAGTGTATAGGTAAGTAGCTGAAAAGCTATCATCACTTGTCTCATCATCGTCAATGTGCCTCCCAATTAGCTCAAAGCCATTTTTATACATAACATGCCTCAGGGCTAAATGGTCGTGTTTCCAATCGCCATTTTCAACAGCAATGATGATATAATTGCCGTTAATGGTAACGTCATAAAATAGGCTGTTGCGTCTAAGTATGGCATCTACCTTCGTAAATAGTTTATTTTCTTTTTCTGTCATATTTGTTTTATTTAAGTTTATCGAGTGCAAAGGTAGTAATTTTTTTCCAAAGGGCCAAACATTTCCTGTTAAAAAATGTTAACAACCTCAAATTTTTTTATTCTGTTGCGTTCCTAGGGCTGCCTGTTGCGTTCCTAGTGTATCCTGTTTTTCCCACTGCAAAGGTACAACATTTTCTCTAAATAACCAAATATTTTTAGTTAAAAAGCATTAATAGGGATAAAAAAAATGCGTTACTTGTTCAGTAACGCATCGTTATCGCAAGGTGGTTCCTCTACCAACCATAAACCTTTGCAACATAAGGTCTTAACGACTTTGTTTTTTTCATAAGCCCCTCTAAACTTATCTTATCACTAATTAGTTTATCAATAAGTTCCTCAGCGGATTCTCTACTCTTAGCTACCCTATAGGTAATGTAGTTAGTACCATCGTGGTGTATAGCATCGCAGCACACGTTATAGCGGTCACAATACCATGTAACAAAGTCGCAGTCGCTATAAAGTATATCTTTTACATTGCAGCCAACAATCTTTGCAGCGTTCCTTCTTCCATCCCAAAGGCCAAGGTCAGCAATAGCAATAATGCAGCCATCAACATCAACGTTAAGGTTAGCACGCTCGTCTTGCATGTCAAACTCCTTGTTTTCATAATACAGCTCATAGCTTATTTCTTCTTCGCTATAGCCATCTTCAAGCATAGCTTTCTCCCATTCATCATAGTCGTTGTTCGACCAAATAATTTTCTTTTTCATGTTGTTTATTGTTTATTGTTTACGTTTATCAAGTGCAAAGGTAGCAAAAAGTTTGGAACCGGCCAAAGAAAAATCGTTAAAAAACGTTAACGAGAAAAACTTTTTTCTTTTAACAATTATTAACTAAAAAAGTTTGGTGATGTGGGAAAAAAGCATTACCTTTGCAGTGGGAAAACAGCGAAGGCGTTGTTGCCAACATCCAACAACAAAAAACGCACGACTCATCACGAGCCATGCGTTTCAAAATTAGTACCAACATCAACAAATTAAAAAAAGATGTAGCGCGAGTGGGACTCGAACCCACACACTCATTACTGAGCATCAGATTTTCTTGCCACACTATGTTACCATAGCCAAACAATGTTTATTATTTAAACTTCATCAGCCTTTGGGCATCAAGTGAGCCTTTCACTCACAGTCTTTGTTCGTTGTGGTCTGGAATACATTTTTACCATATTGAAATTC
>Ga0247610_10005790_pt1 | contig 12943 bp, 26 predicted proteins | sample 174DNAGHGhighgp2_FD_193483 | JGI IMG/M metagenome (GOLD analysis project Ga0247610, IMG submission 193483) | Sheep rumen microbial communities from Palmerston North, Manawatu-Wanganui, New Zealand - 1742 DNA GHGhigh gp2 | ecosystem: Host-associated > Mammals > Digestive system > Stomach > Rumen...
AAAAAAATCCTCCTAAATGGTATAAAAAATGAAACAAATTAATAATTATATAACTGAGAAGTTTAAAATTAATTCTAAGAATGTCAATAAATATAATTATTTTCCAAAAGATAAAGATGAATTACAAGAATTAGTTGAACAACTAGTAAAAGAACGTGGAGATAAAGCTGACTTGAATGACATAGATACATCTGATATAACAGATATGTCATATTTATTTTATGAATCTAAATTCAATGGAGACATATCTAAATGGGATGTAAGTCATGTTAAAGATATGGGGTTTGCATTTTCTCACTCTATATTCAATAAAGACATATCAAACTGGGATGTAAGCAATGTTGAAAATATGCGTGGTATATTTTTTAATTCTGAGTTCAATGGAGACATATCTAACTGGGATGTGAGAAATGTTGAAGATATGTATGAGATGTTCTATAATTCTGAGTTCAATGGAGATATATCAAACTGGGATGTAAGCAATGTTAAAGATATGACATATATGTTTAAAGATTCACCTTTAGAAAAAAATCCACCTAAATGGTATAAAAAATGAAACAAATTAATAATTATATAACTGAGAAGTTTAAAATTAATTCTAAGAATGTCAATAAATATAATTATTTTCCAAAAGATCGAAATGAATTAAAAGAACTAGTGGATAAATTAATTAAAGAACGTGGTAATAAAGCAGACCTTAATGATATAGACACAAGTAAAATCACAGATATGAATAGATTATTTCATGATTTAGATTTTAATGGTAATATATCTGAATGGAATGTTAGTAAAGTTACTGATATGGCACATATGTTTGGTAATTCAAAATTTAATGGTGATATATCTAATTGGAATGTAAGCAATGTCATTTATATGAATTTTATGTTTGCTGGTTCAAAATTTAATGGAGATATCTCTAATTGGGATGTATCTAATGCTAGATTAATGAATGGATTATTTTGGGATTCTGAATTCAATCAAAATATAGATAATTGGAGACCACCTAAAGGTTTTAAATATAATTTAATATTTAAAAATTGTCCATTAGAAAAAAATCCACCTAAATGGTATAAAGGTTAATTATGCAATTCAAGATTAATTCAAAAACAGCAAAAGATAAATCAATACATGAAGTTGTTGATTATATCATTAATGGATTTGGAATAAATGATCAAATCAATAAAAAATATGATATTGAAAATCTTATATTTAAATGGGCTCAAGACAATAATGTAAAACGTGTAGAGCTTATTGCTACTAAATTTTCAATGCGTGATGCAGCTCAATATTTGGATGATGATATTATTGAACAATATTCTCATGATGATACAAAAATAGAAAAAGCTAGACCATTAATAGAAAATGATAAAGCTGAATTAAAAACAATATGTAAGTTTGATTACGACAAAGAAGACTGGCAATTAATTACATGTGAAGATATTTTTATTGCTTTAAATAGTTGGTTTGGTTCATTATATGCTTTTAAGATATGATAAGTTTAGATAATTATATAATTAATGAAGGATCATGGGGTTATGAACCATTACAAGGAGATGGTCCACTTGATTTAAGAGGTGATTTATTCAAAGATATATGCGAGCTTATTTATGATAAGTGTGAAGAATATAGTAAAGATACTGGTTGTGCTTGGTGTGCAATTGGTAATATTGAACATTTCTTTGAAGAAGTCACAAAGATGGAAGGGTTCAAAATGGATAGTAAGCATCCTTCTGATAAATACTATTATTGGTTTCGTTTAATTGATCAAAAAGATAAGAACATATTTGAACTTTATAATAAATTAGTTGATCAATGTACTAATGATGAAAAATGGATTGAAGAATGGGAAGACCCAGATAAGATGAGAAAATCATTAGAGAAAAGAAAGAAGATATCTGAAAAGTATGCTAAACTAATGGAAGATTATGTTCAAAAAGAATCAGAAGCAAAATTACAACAAAGCACAGCTCAAAAACAATCAGACCAACTACCTTTAAAACAAATATAATAAGAATAAATAATGAATTTTAGCGATTATGAATTTTTACCAGGTACTGTAATAAATGTAGAAGATCCTGAAAAAAGAGGTAGAATAAAAGCTAGTGTACCTACTTGGTTTGATACAAATGTAATGCAAGAAGAAGCATTGCCATGGATAGTACCTAGTAGTATGGGTGGATATCAAAGATTTTCAAAATTGGAAAATGGTAGTAAAGTATGGGTAATTCATAAGAAGAAAAGCAATAAAGAATATTGGTATCTTCCAATGTTTGAGTTAGATGATAAGACCCAAGAAATAGTTAATGATTATAATGCACCGGAAGTATTATTATCAAGGAGTGAGGGAAATTCTGGCGTTTATGTATATTATAATACAAAAAATGGATTAGTATTAAAGAATGGTGATTTAGAAGTCATATTGAATAACAATAAAGAAATAAATATAACTGATGGATTAACATCTTTTAAACTTTCTGGCGGAAAAATAGGTATTGGTAAAGATGGAGATGATGGAGAACAAACTTTAATGGGGCAAAGTGTTCAAAAAATGTTATCTGACTTTGCCGGTAATTTATTTGCAATAGGTGTAGAAATGTCTGCAAATGATAAAACTAGTTTTATTGGTCCAAAAATAGAAAAATGTGCACAAGAGATGCAAGAAGCTTGTACTAAGATATTATCAGAAACAGTAAAAATATCTCAATAATGTCTAATGGAAGATTATAATAATTATCAGCAAAGTAGTTTTATTAGTGGATTAGATAAAGATACATTAAATGCATTAAAGTCTGTTACACGAAATTTCAATGATGAATTCATGAATGGCGCAAGTACAAGTGGATTTCGCGCATATAGAGATGGTAAAGATGAAGAAGGTAATGCCACAAAAGATAAGTCACAATTAGCATATATAGGACAAAATCTAGCAGGAATAACATCTGGAATAAATAATGCTAATCAATTGATCAATAATATAATTACACCAAAATTAACTCAATACGTTGTTTCTTATGTAAGTAATGTTGTAATGAGCTATATGGTAGATGCTACTAAAGAAATGCTTTCATTTGACCCTGGTATGGTTACTAGTGTGGCATCTACTTTGATGCAACAATATATAATTAATCCTTCACAAATTATGAGTGAATTATTAAAGACTCGTGAACAAATGAATGATGAATTAGTTAAAGACGCTCAAAAAGCAATATTTGATAAGATAAATAGTAAAATAGGAGATACAGTTGGTAAAGTCACTAAAGAAATAAATAAGAAACTTGAAGATATTAATCCAGCTATTGCAGAAATTTCTTATTATTCACAAATGGGACCTGCTTGGGTTAATTCTAAAGTAGAACTTGTAGTTAATAAAACAATTGATAATTGTTTATCTGGAATTGGACAAGCAAGAGATAATCTTAAGAAACAAAAAGATGAAATGATTGAAAGTGTTGCTCAAGGAATTGCCCAAAAAATGGCTGGTGATATTAATGATAAAACAAAGAAAGTTACTAAAGAACAAATAGATAAACTAAATAAAACAAAACAAGATGCATTAAATAAAGTTAAAACCCAAATCATTAATGTAAAATTAAAATTATTTGCTTTAATAGGAGCATAAAGAAAGGAGGTATAAGCCTCCTTTTATTTTGTAAATTCTATTGATGGATCTATTATAAAATTCATATTTCTTAAAGTATCTCTATTAATCAATGCTTGTGTAGATTTCTTTCTTTCATCTGTAATAGCAAAATATACATTATTTATTCGTTTACCTTTAATCTCTAAGAAATCAAACAATACAATTGGTCGATGATGTTGAACATTGCCAACCATTGGAGATGCTTCACCTTTCTTCTCAAAAATATATTCTTTGTTCTGTATTGTTGCTTTTATCTTTGTTTTCAAATTCTCTAATAGCTCAATACCTAAAGTAGGAACCACACCAGCATTACCTGTGTCCATAGTAGCAGTAAATGTATAAACATCTCCATTTATTCCTACTTTAATATATTCTTTATATCCAATTGTGGTTTTCTCAAAATCCATATTAATATCCAATTGTTGTGTTAGTATTATTGAATTTTACTTGATTCATATTATCTATTTGGCTCATAGCCTCAAAAGCATTCCATGTATTTGGAGCTACTTCTGATTGTCTTAATTCTTCTAACTCTTCACAGAATTGCTTATATTTAGCAGTTTGTTGTAACATTGGTATTTGAGCTAATGTCATAACAATATCATCATGACCATAAGATGCTTCATAACTACCATTACCATTCTTATCTTCAAAGTTTTCTATTTCACTTATAGTAAAATAGTCAAATACTCTTATATAATTATTTTCAAGCAAAAGCTTAAGCAATGCACAAGCAGTAATCTTGTTTTGTCCATTGAAACGAATACCAGGAACCATCTTGACTTTCTTGACTTTGATTCCACCGTCATCAACTTCAAACTTGACTCTATATCTTACAACATTATTAAGATCAAGCTCTTCTATTATATTGAATCTCCAAGAATATTCTTTCATATATTCCGGTTCATTAAGATTCATAAGATAATTAAAGAACAAACCTCCATAAGTATTCCATTCTATTGAATAAATAACATGTTCATTAGCATAGAATAATTGTGACATCAATAACCAAAACTCAACAGCTGCTAATTCAAGACTTACAACATTTGATTTCCAATATCCAACTTGTTCATATCTATCTTTATCTAATAATTCTATAATATTAAATACTGTTGAGTCTCCACCTCCACCTTCTGCTAAATCACACAATATAATAAAGAATCCTTTTTGCAATCTTGTAAAATCATATTTTGGATTGAAATATAAAAATTCTGGATGTAGCATTGATATACCAAAATTAAAATCAAGCTTATAATTCTCTTTATAATATTTGATAATAGCTGGTATATTCAAAAACTTGACTTCTTGGTTATGCAAGTCTTCAAGCTTATTTCTATTTATAATACATTTATCAGAAGCTGAGAATTGTGTACCATATTGATAATAGAAATTAGCTTCTCCACCTAATATTCCTATTTGCTTACGTTTCCATTCTTCAGTACGTTTTTCCCAAGTATGTGTCTCTTTATTATATTCTGGTACTTGATCCCAATCAACTTTAAATGGAGCATATCCATTCCAATCTTTTCCTTGTTCATTTGCTCCTTTCCATAATGTATAATAGAAATTAAATCCATTTTGAGTTGACATAATACATACATTAGAATCAGGCATTGTAGTGATAGTAGGTATAATATTCATATAGAATAATTCTACTTCGGTATTAGGACACCAAGCAAACTCATCAAGAATAAGGAAGTTGATTGTTTTACCAAGTCCTGCTGTAGGTGAGAATGCTTCTGTAGTAATATTAGAGTTATTGTCAAAAGCCATTTCATGTTGATTCCATTTATAAATACCAGGCTTAAGATAATAAGGAAGATTCAAGAACATGTCTTTGATTTTCTTGATCAAGTCTATACCAGCAGCAGCTGACTTTGAAAGAATAAGACCAGATTTATCTATGTTAAACAATATTTTCCAAAGACAATAAATAGCAGTCACTACACTTTTGCCGGCTTGTCTACATGCTAAGAATATTGAAAATCTATTTTTCTCAAGATGTCTTAAATAATCTATCTGATAATCTCTTAAATGACATGGTTGTAATCCTTCTGGTGTCATAATAAAACATTTAGAAGCAAAATAGATTACATCATTCATACATTTGACATAATCTGCAATCTCTTCCTCTGTTCTATTGAATACCAATTCTGGTTTAAGTAATTTAGTATTTGCTCCAATAAATGGATTAACTTTTAATGGCAAACCTTTCTTGATTGCATCAACAGCTGCATTCAATGATTTAGTTGACCAAATGACTTGCTGAGCTTGTTCATTACCCTTTAGATCTTTCACGGGATCAAATTCAAACTCAGTCTTGTCTTCATGATATTTAGCCATGAATATAAATTGTATATTTTTACATATTTTAACTTAAATAAAAATAAAATAAAAAAATGAATTGTTTCACAACAACTCATTTTAGCAACAACAATTTATATTTATTTTACATTTTTTAAAGTTCTCTTAAACTTTGAACTGGCTCAAAACGTGGACCTCCAAGTAATTCTGACATCTCTTTCATATCCCAATAAAGATCAAACTTACGCTTGAAAGAAATTCCATCATAATAGATATAATACTCATTCAACGTACAACCATTATGGTCCTCTTTATCAATTCTAATCAATGTACCTGAAATGAGCTTTGACTTCTTCTTACGATAAATATCAACAGCATTCTTCTTGATGACATTCAAATCAATTGCACCTCCAACAATAGTCTTGAGGATTGTCTCATCAACCACCTTGTCTTTGGAAACCTGATAAAAATTAACTGTTGACTTAATCATATCTATATCTTTTAATTACATAAGTAATATAGACAATTATTTAAAAAATTCAATTTATTTATTCAAAAATTCTTTAAAAGTTCCATTATTCAAAAATGTTAGTTCACAATCAACCCATTTATTTGTACTATAATCTTTATATCCTCTATCAATAGATGTACAGATATCATCATGATCATATTCAATCAAAATCATCTGGCCTTCTTTATTATAGAGTGGAGAAAAATCTACAATATAATTAGGCATTACAAACTCACCTTCTTTTTGTTTATGATATGTCATACATAAAATACAATATCCAGGGTATTCTTCACAACGAATTAATCCACAGATACCACCAAATGTTTCAAGCTTATTATCATTCCATTCACATTTGTAATATGTCATATCTAGACCACTAATACGGCATCTTGTATACTCATCATCTTTTGAAATTAATTCAAGCTTATATTTTGCTATATTATCCATAATTATTTAAAATTCATAATTAATTATTTTTACCATCATTAACACCTTCTTCATAAATCTTAATAACCATCTTTACGATAGCCTTTTTCTTATCAATAGGACGAGCATAATAAGCATTAAGAACTTGATAAAGCTCAGTAACTAAATTTTCAATTTTAACTGCTGTTGTCATATCTATATCTTTTAATTGCATAAATAATATAGACAATTATTTAAAAAATTCAATTTATCTATAACTATTTTAAAATATAAATATATTCAAATAATTATGATAGCTGTATATCCTCATGATAAAGAGAATGATGAAAGATTAAGTATTTTCTTAGCTGGCACTATTGATAATGGAGATAGTGAGAATTGGCAAGAAAAAGTAATTGAAAATTTCAAGTTCAATGCTAAAGTTAAATTCTATAATCCTAGAAGAAAGCAATGGGATCCATGTCCTGATGATTCTGAATTGATTTACCAAATACATTGGGAACAAGAATATCTAGATAAAGCTGACTTGATTATAATGGCTATTAGTGATGATTCAAAATCCCCTATTAGTCTATTAGAATTAGGACTTTATGCAAAAGACCAAAAGATGGCTGTATTTTGTAATGACAAGTTCTATAGATACATGAATGTTAAACTTACTTGTGAGAAATATAATATTCCATTATATAAAAATTCTATAGAAGAAATCACTAATTTTATCAATAAATGTCTTGAATAAAATATTTTTTATAAACTATATTAATATATAATCTTATTGAAAGCCGGCATACTAGAAATAGTCACTGCGACAGTCGGGCATATTTTTTTACTTCGGTATAAAAGTATGTCCGATTTTTTGTGTATAAATATATTTAATTTTAAATTATGAGTTGGTTTGATGATATTAGAGATGTAAAAGAAAACAATCCTTGTGCAAGTTGTTCAAATTGCTCAAGAAGAAATGATTGTGAAAACCAAAAATATTGGAGTGTATGTGGATCATGGTCATATGATATGTAATAAATATATTTAAGTTTAATTATGAACAAATCAGAAATTCTTGATTATACACGTAATCTTTACGGTAATAGTTCAGGAGATTTTTATTCTTGGAGAAATAAAAATAAATATTCCAATACTACAATTGTACGAAAATCTAATATTAGTATTGGTTTTACTAAAGAACAATTAAATAAGATTATTACTACTGCAAATGGAAAAAGAATAAGTTTTATAATTGGTGATAATACATATTATTATTCTAATGAAACTAGATTTGATGATGAATTAATATTTTTCTATGAAATTTCATATAAATCTACATATATTTATCCATTACAAATGATTAGTTATATTAGAATATATGATGAATAAAAATATTTAATTTTTAATTATGACAGAACAAGAAATAAAAGATCATGAAGCATGGTATCGTCATTATTTTGGGTATTCACATCTAACACCCGAAAGAGAATGTAAACGAGGAGCATTAACAACAAAATCAAAGTATTAATTATGGGGTGGCATCAAAAATGTGAATATGCAAACAAATGCTATTATGGTAGCAACACAGAGCCTGGTACGTGTGGTTATACATCATGTCGTAGAGAAACCATTTTGAATAATGCAAAGGATGGTAGTTTTACCGCTTTAGAAGTTCTTGAAAGTACTGGACAAATCTCTAAAAAAGAGGCATATCATTTATATAGAAAATATATAATAGGATATTGATATTATGACTATTGATGAAGCTATTGAACATTGTTATGAAATAGTCAATAATGAATGTAAAAACTATGGATGTCGTATGGATCATAAACAATTAGCAGATTGGTTAACAGAACTTAAAAAATATAGGGAAGCATTATAGCTTCCCTTATTTTATATTCCAACCACTATATATGCATTCATCAATTTTATTTTGAAATATAATTACTTTTGATGCATAAGAATTACTAGATTCATAATGGCTTCCTCTACAATTTGCTTGATAATATCTACTACCTTTTGGTATTATACATTTCCATAGTTCAAAATGACTGTCTTTATTACAATATAAAGGTAAATAATTTGTTATATTTTCAGGACAATAAGATAAAGTATGGATAAATCCAAAAGTGATGTCATACCATTTATATTTATTATTCCAAACAATTGACTCTTCTACAAATGTCTCTTTAGGATATCTTAAGAATATTCTCTTGAACCAATTGTTTTTCATATATTTTCCTTTACCTTTGATCATTGCTCCTTTTTCAATAGGCTCTTCATATTTGTAATTAGGATCATATAAAGAATATCCATCATTTCCTCTACGTTCAATGATCTTATAACAAACAATATCTTTCTTTGCTATATTAGGCTTACAAAATGGTGCACCTTTACGAGATACTTTACAACTATTTATAATTTTATCCATATACAATATACTTTTTAAAATAATCAATATCTTCTAAACATTTCTTATATTCATCTAGAAATAATATCTTTAATATTTTCTTATAGTCTTTTTTAGTAATACCAACCAAAAAATTAGTTTGTACAAAATTCTTTTTTTGATAATCAAGCATATCATCGTCATCATCAACAATGCACCATGATAATATCTTAAAATCTTCTTTCATGACTTTCTTGTATTCTGGATATTTACCATCTACAATATCAAAGAAAGCTTTTATCTCAGTACCACGATGTCTGCTTTGACAATATGGTGTTACTCCAACTATATAAGGTGCTAAAACTTTCATACCATGATGTCTATAAGGTAAATCTTCAAATCCTTCATTCATAAACTCATCATAAGTTTGTTTCCAAGAATTACCATTACGCCAAGATGATGATATAACTAGCTTTATATTATATTTCTCACAAAATCTCGCCATACGATAACATTCACGAGGATCGATGCTTCCCCATTTTCTCATGTGATGTTTATATCTATAGCGATTATATTGGTCACTATTCATAACACCATCAATATCTAAAAATATGATATGATAACTATTCATTGATTATATTTGTACACTCAAGTTTTCGTTTCAATATTACTCTTCTTGAAGTCTCGTTATAATGTATCAATTCCCAACCTTCTGCACCAAATTCATTCAATTGTCTATTAAAAGTTCCAAGATGGTTTGAAACAGTTTCTATTCTATATTCAAATTTATCGTATGCTTGATATTCCATAATTTTATTTCTCTGACATAACCTGATTGCCCAGGTTGTATTTAAATATATTTTATTAAAAACCTATTATATCAATAAAATTAATTAACCTGTGTGCAATTAAATGCAAGGTGTATTTCCTAATTTTCTTTCAATAATCTTGCCTTTATTATCAATCTCTTCAATAAGATAGAACTTATATATGCAATCTATTCCATAGAAATCTCCATCACCAATCTTGAAGTGCATTGGTGAATCTGGCTCAGTATGCCCAAATACTTGATTCCATATTATTCCATATTTATCTTTATATGGACATTGCTTCAATCCTTCTGGTCTTATCCATAATGGTGAATTCCATGTACTGCTACCAAAATAGTTTCCACCATCTTTAAATGTGAATTGATAAGCCTCATAAAGTTGTTTATCAATATCTTTTAAATTATCACAATATTTATTAAACCAATTTTGACTTAAACCAGCATGTGTATATATTGTCTTGTTCGTTTTATCAATAAAAGATATTTGTAATTTCTTTTCATGAAAATCTTTTGTCAATACATATCCAGCATATTCATTAGTTTCATAATTCCAACCAGAGCATCTTCCAAATTTAGGGCTCATATAATGCATATCATGATTGCCAATAAGCATAATGAATTTTCCCAAACCTTTTTCTAAGTGCTCATCTCTTAGTTTCATGATTTGGTCATAACTATGTCTTTGATCAGCAGGATATATATTAAATGAATCAAAATAATCACCTAATATGATTACTTCATCTGGTAATTCTTTGTCATAAATACTTCTTACATATCCATATCTTCCGTGTGGATCTCCAATTACTATTCTTTTCATTATTCAACTTGTATTTCAATACATTGTGGCTCAGACTCAAAATTCATCTTTACATTTTCCACAATCTTCTTTAATTCTTCATAAAACTTTGAATTTATAAATGGATTCTTTCCTACAAGAATTCCTCTCTCTAAATCTTTCTTTGGCTCTTCATCCAAGAACATTCTTATATCACCATTCTTATTAACACCAAACCAAACTCTTGCTGATTTCATTTTACTCATAATTAATTATTTATCTAATATAAAATAGAAAAAACGTAGAAAAGTTTAATTTCCTACGTTTTTTATATATTTGCAATCATTACAAATTGAATTCCTACTATTCAAAAAATCGATTATGTCTACTTCTTTATACTTTTGACAAGCCAAACATATTTTACTCATTTTCTTTTGCATAATAAATAATCATATATATTTGGCCTCTATATATAATTATTCTGTAGCTTCTTCACTTTCATTTATTTGTTGTTCTTGACCGAAATGGTGATGATGTCTGTCAAATTGATCAAATTGTTGTTCTTCATATGGGTCTTGTAATGGGAATTTTCTATCAGTATTATTGATACCCCATTTGAATCCACATATTGTAACTATCAATGAACATACTGCGCCAATATAAGTTGCCCAACCTGTAATATCACTTGCTACTGTATGATTGAACCAAGCTTCAATGCCTAATGCAAAAGCTGGTATTATTAAAAGTAAAACAGAAACAATTAATATAATAAATATGATTACGCTACTCAATGCAGTTGATCTATCATCTTTATCAAAAAGGCGACCAAACCAAGTCTTTTTTCTAGTCTTACACATATTTACTGCAGTATTCAATAAATTTTTAATCACCCGAATTATAAATCATTATATTTTTTAATAATTCGCCTCTATATATAAAAATAAAAAAAGGATAGCATAAAACTATCCTTTATGATTATTTATTGAATATTTATAATTAACACCTATCTTTCAGATTTCCATCAAGAGACTTCATCATTGGAAAATTAACCAAATAATTATTGAAGAAATAATCCATAGCTTCATTGAATGTAGTAAACTCTGAATTATCAACGCAATATGGTCGGTATGTATAATCGCCTGAATATGGAGAATGAATTGTGGTTTTCTTGTCACGTTTCATATTCAATGGATATTCGCACTTTCCATAATATGTTACTGCATGGCGTCTCCAAAGATATTTCTTGTTTCTTGTAAAATAAAGTACAAACCACTCATCATCCTTGGTATTATTGAACTTTACCTCAAGATTACCACATTTATTAACACGAACTTTACCTTTATTACCTACTTTATTAGTAAGAAACTCTACTTCTGTATTTGTGTAATTATTCATATTGTTATTATTTAAAAATTAATCTTTTTCCAACCAAAGCTATCGCAAAAATAATAATCATCATTGATCTTTACGAGGTCTGATACTGAAAGTGAATGACCTCTAAAATCTTTTGGATGATGAATATTGAACTCTTCAAACAAATCATCAAGATAAGAATATACATCACTAATCTCTACATCTCTCTCAGTAACATAAACCACGTTATATCGATCAAGCTCAACGTTCATGTTATGCCTCATCAACATATCCAAACTAGCAAAACAATAAAGGTGGTTCTCCTCATTGTGATTGATCTGAAGAATTGAAATCTTTACCATACTTATTCATTTTTTAATTACATAAATAATATAGTAAATTTTTAATTTTATTCAAAATTTACAGCTACAAATTTTATTTGTAATAGTAAAATTTAAATAAAATTCAATAAAAGAGAGGAAAATTAATTCCTCTCTAATAATTTTTCTTTTTGTAATTTTCTTTTGATAATTCCAGGAAAATCATGTTCATAAATAGCAATTGAAGTTATCTTATTATCTAAATCAGGTTCTTTAAAACATGCCCATTTAAAATGATTAGGATCATAATAAGCTAATATATCATACCATTCATTTATGTCAACTGATAAATAAATAAGGTAATCATTTTTCCAATCCCAATCTGGATTGCCATTTTTCATTATCTAC
>Ga0247610_10005791_pt1 | contig 12939 bp, 11 predicted proteins | sample 174DNAGHGhighgp2_FD_193483 | JGI IMG/M metagenome (GOLD analysis project Ga0247610, IMG submission 193483) | Sheep rumen microbial communities from Palmerston North, Manawatu-Wanganui, New Zealand - 1742 DNA GHGhigh gp2 | ecosystem: Host-associated > Mammals > Digestive system > Stomach > Rumen...
ATCTCCATGCAGCTTTCTAAGGGGTTGCATGTTTCCTGTAGATAGTATCTTTATTGTTTCTCTGCTTACGAATTGATGCTAAGTTATGTTAAACCTGTTTTTGGAGCTACTTTTTCAAGTGGGCTCAATAAAGAAATATACTCACGTGTCGTGGGTTGTCAGTCGGTTGGTGTGAGTCTTATCCCGCGGCTGGCAAACTGTTCGATGTCCTCGGGGGCGAAGGGATAGCGTTGCAGAGGTATGGCTTTGTTGTGGTCGTCGAGGTAGAAGCGTTGTCCGCATCGGTATGTCTTGCTTGCCAGCGAGAGAGTGTCGTTGCGCAGTGGCGAGCTTATGCCTGCCAGTTGCAGCATGGTGTGGAAGACGGCGCTGTTGGATGCCACGGGCTTGTCGGCGTTTGTGCGCAGGGCTTGCGCCTCGCAGGGGTGTGCATCACGGTAGGCTTGTGACGTGTAGATGATGAGAGGCACGTGCAACTCATAGTAGGATGGTCGCGGCGATGCGTGCAGGAACAGGTGTCGCTCGTCATCGTAGAGGTTCTCTCCGTGGTCGGAGGTATATACCAGTGTGGTTGCCGTGACAGTGTCGGCGGCGAGTGTGCAGAGCTTGTCGAGCAGGTCGTCGAGTGCCCGCAGCGTGTTGTCGTAGGCGTTGCAGAGGCTGGCACGGTTCTCGAGTCGTGCCTCGGAGGGCGTGTCAGGCATGAAGGCCGCCAGCGAGTCGGGGTAGCGTTCGCGATAGTTGAAGTGCGAACCATAGAGATGCATGACGATGAGCTGCTTGGCGTGTTCTTGGCCTATGATGTCGCGTACGAGTGGCATCAGCTCGGCATCGGCGTGCTCTTTGCCGTCGTTCTTGATGAAGTGCACCTCGTCGGCCTCCTCGCCGAAGAAGTCAATGAAGGAGTGGTTGGGGCGCTGGTTGGACAGAAAGGCGGTGTGGAACCCTGCTTCGTGGAATGCGGTGATGATGCCTCGCTGGTGATAGATGCTGTCGAAATTCTCGGCTTCTACGGCCGAGAGTATCATTGGCACGCTTTTGTGTGTGGTGTTAGACTGCGAGAGCACGTCGGTGTATGCCACGATGTCCTTTGCGTGGCTTGAGAGCTTTGGCGTGGTGGGTCTCGGGTAGCCGTAGAGCTGCATGCTGGCAGCGCGGACGGTCTCTCCCACCACGAGGATGTATAGCTCGCGCTCGTCATCGTCGTGTGTGGGCTGTGCCTGGAAGGTGAAGCCTGCCGATGTCTCGGCGTAGTGTGATGTGGCAATGGTACGTTCCACGGCGAGCTCGACATTGTAGAAGACGTTGAGGGGGAACAGGTCGTTGAGGGCGCTGTATGTGGGCAGCGTCAGTTGGCTGGCGGTAAGACAGGCAGCTCCGGCGACGGTTATGGCGGCTGAGGCGTGACGCACGCCCGTCACGAGTCGAGGTGTAGCCTTGCATCGGCAGAAGTACTGGATGGCGCCTACGACGAGTGGCACGCCATGCAGCACGATGACCGTGGCGAGTCCCGTGAGAAGGTTGCCCAGCAGCTCGATGGCCTCGCTGGGGTTTGTGGTGACGACGTTGAGGAACATGTCAACGCCGACGATGGAATTGCCGAAGAGGAACAGTATGACGACGTTGAATGCCGCCATGAATATGAATGGGAAGAGCCACCACACTTGCCGCCCTGTCTTTCGTGAGGCGCTGATGATGAGTCCGTAGATGCCTAAGGGCAAGAGTATATTGGCGAGTGCAGCCCAGAGAGGCAGGTGTTCAGTGTGGCACAGCACGATGTTTGGGAACAGGAGTCCGGCCAGCGTCCAGTAGAGCAGCACGTGTGGCGCGAGGAAGAATCGTCGGAGGGATGAGAGTATTCGCGATATTGTCATTGCTTTTCTTAATGCAGAGTATTAGTCAGCCACGCGGCATCTCGGCGCTTCCGTGTGGCTTCTGTGTCGTTTAGATGCTTGGGATGCTCATGCCGTTGAGCTTGCGGTAGAGGTCGAGTGCATAGACGTCTGTCATGCCGGAGATATAGTCTATCACCGCCAGGATGCGGTCGTAGATATGCGGCGCACGAATCTGGTACTGCGGCGACACGCGGCTCATGAGCAGCTGTGAGTATGCCCTGTCGGGGTTCATCACCGCGTCCACCATCAGGCCTGTGAGGAATGTTATCACGCGGAAGCCGGCCAGCTCAATGTCTATCACAGGCTTGCTGTGGTAGATGTGTCTGTGGCTGGCAGCGGCACAAGCCTCGTAGGCACGTCGCGGCGTGGGGCTGATGTGCTGTATCAGCGAGCCTTGGAACGTGGCGTTGAGGATAGCCTCCTCGTTGTCCACAAAGGCACGCACGCACTCGCTCTCAAGGGTGTTGATGACGCATGACCGCAGATACACCACCTGCTCGTTGACGTCATCGACGCCGCGTGATGCCAGGTGACGCACTATCTCGTCGCGGCGCTGCGGGTCGAAGTATGCCATCAGCAGCTCCTTGGTGTCGGCCGTTGACAGTATCTTGAGTTTGTGGGCATCCTCGATGTCCATGATCTCATAGCAGATGTCGTCGGCCGCCTCCACGAGGTAAACCAGCGGGAAGCGCGCGTAGCGCAGCGTGCCCTCTGGCGATGGCTGCTGCGGTATGCCCAACTCGGCGGCGATGCGCTGGTAGTCGGCCTGCTCGGCATCGAAGAATCCGAACTTCTGGTGCTCGCCTGCCAGCTCGCTGGAGAACGGATATTTCACTATGCTCGCCAGTGTGCTGTAGGTCATGCCGAAGCCGCCGCGGCGGCGTCCCTCGAAATGGTGTGTCAGCAGGCGGAAGGCATTGGCGTTGCCCTCGAAGTGTGTGAGGTCGCTCCACTGTCGTGGCGTGAGGCGCGAGTTGGTGGCCTGGTCTTCGTGAGTACGGAGCCATCGCCCTTCGCCCTCGCTGAAGAATGTGGCAATGGCCCTTTCGCCGGAGTGCCCGAAGGGCGGGTTCCCGAGGTCGTGGGCCAGACATGCTGCGCTGACGATGTTGGCCATCTCGGTGAAATGTGAGCTGGCAAGCTCGGGATGACGTTCGAGCAGCAGTCGCGAGCAGTCGTTGCCCAGCGAGCGTCCTACGCTGGACACCTCGAGGCTATGCGTGAGTCTGTTGTGAACAAAGATGCTTCCTGGCAGCGGGAACACCTGCGTCTTGTTCTGCAGGCGGCGGAACGGTGCTGAGAAGATGAGGCGGTCGTAGTCGCGCTGGAACTCCGTGCGGTCGTCGCGCTGCTGGTGCTGCGCTTCCATACCGAGGCGTTTGCTGCTCAGTAGTTGGGTCCAATTCATTGTCTGTTGTTGCAATTTGGCTGCAAAGATAATGCTTTTTGGCCATAGAGACAGCATAACGGCGTTGTTTTTCGGCGCACGCGACTCATTTTTCTGTCTTTCTCTTCGTCGTTCGGCAGATTTTGCCTATCTTTGCGCCGCCTAATGCGACTCTACTAATGGTTGAAATTCCCATCATCAACGCCTCACATCACGCCATGCCGGAATATGCCACGGCACTCTCTGCCGGAATGGACCTGCGTGCCAATCTCGACGCTCCGCTCACGCTGGCACCCCTGGCGCGGGCTCTCGTGCCTACGGGCTTGCGCATAGCACTGCCTGCCGGCTATGAGGCTCAGGTGCGTCCGCGCAGCGGTCTGGCCTTGAAGCAAGGTCTCACCGTGCTCAATGCCCCTGGCACTATCGATGCCGACTATCGTGGCGAGATTGCCGTCATCTTGGCAAACCTCTCCTCGGAGGCCATCACTATCGCCGACGGCGACCGCATAGCCCAGATGGTCGTGGCACGCCACGAGCAGGCTGTGTGGCGACCCGTTACGGCACTCGACGTGACGGAGCGTGGCGACGGCGGGTTCGGTCATAGCGGAGTATCATGAAAGTAGGAAAAATAAGGGTGAAGCGTATTCGAGACTATACTTTGGCGTTAATGGTCATGGCTCTTGCCATGACGCTCATGGGCTGTGCCGGCACGAAGGGCGGCCGCAGGGCCGATGCCGGCCGTGCCGGCACTGCTGCCCGCACAGGTGCCGCTTCGCGCACAGCCCGTTTCGATGCCTCAAGACTCGGCGGTACGCCACGCTATCGCTACCTCTATCTTGAGGCCACGCGCCAGAAGCTGCTCGGCAACCACTCTGCCGCTTTCGACATCCTGCGACACTGTGTGGAGATATCACCTGAGATGCCCGAGGCCATCTATGACCTTGCACTCTACTACCGCATCATGCGTCAGGACTCTGTCGCGCTATGCCATCTGCAGCGCGCCGAAGCCCTCGACCCCGACAATCCGCAGTACGTCGAGGCGTTGGCAAGCTACTATCTCGACGCCAACGCCGACAGCATGGCCATCTCGTGGCTCGAACGTCTCTCGGAGCTCAAGCCCCGGCGCACCGACGTGCTGTCACGCTTGGTGAACCTCTATGCCACTCACGACAAGGCCGAGGATGCCATTGATGTCCTCAACCGCATAGAGGTGCTGGAGGGTAAGATGCCCTCCGTGAGCTATCGCAAGTTCCAGCTTTATAAGGCTATAGACCGCACCGGGGAGGCCTATGCAGAACTCGAAGACCTCTGCCGCGAATACCCCCACGAGCTCAGCTATCGTCTGGCCATAGGCACAGAGTTGCTCAACGACAACCGCCCCGACGAGGCGTTGCGTGTCTTTGAGGACGTGCGCCGCCAAGACCCTACGAACACGCCTCTGAGGCTCAGCATGTTGCAGTACTATCGCCAGACGGGTGCCGACAGCACCTTCGTCGCCGCCCGTGACTCGCTGCTCTTCGACACGTCGGCACCCTCCGATGTCCGCGTGGCACTGCTGCGCGACTTCATCTCCGAGGAGATGCATGACGACAGCCTCGGGCGTACGAATGTCGATGCCGTCTTCGACAGCCTCGGCATCGCCACCACCACAGACCTGCATCTGCTGAACCTGCGTGCCGCCTTCCTCGCCACCTACGATTCTGCCAACGACAGCGCCTTTGCCGAACTCATGGACCGCATAAACACCATCGAGCCGAGCAACACGCAGGCACTCTTCTACCTCATACAGTACCACGGCAAGCGTCAGGAGTTCGAACGCCTGGAGGCCATCTGCCGACGTGGCGTGCTCACCCACCCCGAGGAACTCATCTGTCACTACTACCTCGGCCTGGCACTCTACCAGCAGGACAAGCCTGCCGAGGCCCTGCAGGCATTTCAGGCAGGCATCGTGCAGCAGACCCCCGACAGCCGTCCGCAGATGGTGGCCGACCTTTACAGCGTCATGGGCGATGTGTACCACGAGATGGGGCGCAAGGCAGAGGCCTATGCTGCCTACGACTCCTGTCTGGTGTATCAAGACGACAACGTGTCGTGCCTCAACAACTATGCCTACTTCCTCTCGCTCGAGGATGGCGACCTCGACCGTGCCGAGGAGATGAGTTATCGCACCATACGTCTGCAGCCCGACAATAAGACCTTCCTCGACACGTATGCCTGGATCCTGTTCGTGAAGGGCCGCTATGCCGAGGCGCAGGGCTACATAGACCGTGTATGCCCTCCCGACAGCACGGACAGTGTGCTTCTCCACAGCGAGGACATCTCGGGCGTCGTGCTGGAACATGCCGGAGATATCGCAGCCCAGAATGGTAACATCACGCAGGCCATGCGTTTCTGGCGCCTGGCACAGGAAGCCGGTGGCGACGGCCTGACAGCCGTGCTGCCCCGCAAGATACGACAAAAAAAATACATAAGATAATGAAAAGCCTTTTCTCATCACAGACACGCAACTCGTCTGTCGTATCAGTCTTCGTCGCCGTGGCTATCGCGGCACTAACTCTTACGCTCGGCTCATGCCGCAGCAAGAAGGTGGAGGTCGTGCCCACCGACCCTTCCGTCCTGGCAAATGCCGACCCCGTGACGCGTGTCAACTACAACCGCGTACCCTTCACGGGCATACGTTCAAAGGTTGACCTCACCATCTCGCGAGGCAGCAACCGCATCAGTGTCGGCGGACGTCTGCGCATGAAGCGCAACGAGATAATCCAGGTCTCCATCATGCCGCACGGCCTCGTGGAAATCGGTATCCTGGAACTCACGCCAGAATACTTCATGGTCGTTGACAAGTGGGGCAAGCAGTATGTCAAGGAGAAATGGAGCAGCATGAAAGCTCTCAGCCGTGCAAATATCGACTTCTACTCTTTCCAGGCACTGTTCTGGGAAGAGCTGTTCGTGCCGGGACGCGGCGAGCGTGCCCTGCGTGAGGACTTCGAGGTGTCCGAGCTCGGCGAGACGATGCGTCTGCAGCCTACTGCCAAGGCCGCGAGCCGCGACGATGTGGAGCTGGCCTTCGTGGCACGGACACTGAGCGGCCTCATCCAGCAGACCGTCGTGACGGCATCAGGGCGGTCAGACCTTCGCTTCGCATGGAACTACAACGACTGGGTGAACCTCAACGGCAAGGACTTCCCCGGCACAATGGTTGCCGACATCAATGTAGGCAGCAATGAGGTCAAGGCTACGTTCGGCCTTGCCGGTCTGCAGGTCGATGAGAAGCTTGGCAACCTCAACACAAAGATTAACACCGACCGCTACCGCAAGGTTGATTTTGAGAGCATCCTAACCCGTATTATGGCCATGTAGGCATGATGGCTGCTAAAAGTCATACTCTCCGTGGTGCCGCAGGCATCATGTTGTTGCTGGCGTTGGCTATGGCCTGCGCCACCTCTGCCGTGGCCCAGACCAAGCAGATCAGCAAGCTCAAGAAGCAGCGTAGCCAGCTGGAGCAAGGCATCAAGCGTCAGCAGGGCAAACTGCTGCAGACGCGCCATGAGGCCGGCAAGAAGCAGCAGAGCGTCGATTTCATGGAGGTGCAGCTCGGCGAGCGCCTGCGTTACATACATCAGCTTGAGGGCGAGATGGACAGTCTGGAGCGTCACATCGACACCCTCACGGCACATGTCGCACTGCTCGACACTCAGCTCAACGAACGCCGCGAGAAGTATAAGCGCAGCCTGCGCCTGAGCCGGCCGTCGGCAAGCCTGCGCAACCCCTTGCTCTTCGCGTTGACGGCCAACACCTTCCCGCAGGCGTGGCGTCGTCTGCGCTATGCCCGCGAGTATGCTGCCGCACAGCGCGACCTCGGCCTGCGCGTGATGCAGAAGCAGGACCAGCTGCGCAGTGCCCGCAGCCGCCTGCTCGATGCCAAGCACGAGCGGTCGGGCACTGTGCAGGAGATTATACGTCAGCGCCAGCGTCTGACATCGAGCCATGCCGTGGCCTCTGCCAATGTCGCCGAGCTGCGCAAGCAGGCCAGGGCCATCGAGCGTGATGTCGCCGAGCAGTCCAAGAAACTCAATGCTCTCAACAAACGCATCGACGAGTTGGTGCAGATAGAAATCGAGAAGGCGCGCAAGCGTGCTGAAGCCGAGGCTCGCCGTAAGCGTGAGGCCGAGGAGCGTCGTCGTCGCGAGCAGCAGGCTGCCCGTGCCGCCCGCAGCAAGAAGTCAAGAGGTGGCTCAGGCCGAGGCTCGTCGGTCGGGAAGAGTGATGCCGGCAAGGACAGTGGCGGCCGTGAGCGCAGCAGCGACCGCTGGCTCACCTCCGAGGACCGTAAGCTCAACGGCAGCATGGAGCAGAACCGTGGCCGTCTGCCTGTGCCTATCACCGGGCCTTATCGGCTGTATCGACGCTTCGGCCTCAACCGCATAGCCCCCGGCGTGACGCTCGACAACAAGGGCGTACACTACATGGGTCAGGACGGTGCGCGAGCGCGCTCGGTGTGGGATGGCGAGGTGTCGGCCATCTTCGAGATGGCAGGTTCCAAGCATGTCCTGGTGCGCCATGGCTCGTACATAAGTGTATATAGCGGCCTCTCGTCGGTGATAGTGCATAAAGGTCAGCACGTGAAGGCACGCGACATCATCGGCACTGTTGCCTCCGACGACCAAGGCCAGCGTCTGCTGCAATTCCAGCTTCGCCGTGAGACGGCAAAGCTCAATCCTGAGGTGTGGGTCGGCCGTTGAGAGGTTCCACGCGTAGCAGTCTGTGGCTGCCGTCGCCCAGCGTGGTGGCTATGAGGTGGGCATCGGGGCCGTCGGCAAGACGCAGCTGACGGCGCAGGGTGGCCACCGTGGCAGGGAAGCCGCGAACACCGATTTCTGCTGTCCGTATTCCTGCCGTGAAGGCTTTGAGCTCACGCTTGTTGAAAGATGATTTCCCCGTCAGCCGCCATGCCCTGCCGGGGAAATCTGTTATGTGACGGCTGGCGGTGTAGAGATGTGTGTTGGCTGCCAGCTTGCGCACAGGGTAGCGCTGACAGACAAGCTTGAATGCCCCGGCCTTGAGGATGGCAGCATCGGGTTCGTAGATAAAGTCTTCAACGTCGTCGGCCACGAGTAGCTGTGCCGCCGCCTCTTCTGTCGGCGTGAAGGTGAAGACGCGTGTCTGCACGGGTCCTGGCATAGCGCCGGCATCGCCAGCCGCCTGCGCGAGCATGGCGCAGTGGATGGTGGGGCTGCCGGAAGCACCGTTGAGCATGAAGAGTATTTCTTTGCACTCGCCGTTGAGGCTCACGACATGTATGTCCGTTGCTGACGGCAGGGCTCGCATGGCGGCTCTGATGTCGAGCATCGGCGAGAGCTTGATGAGGGCTATTCGGCAGTGGCTCACGATGTCGTCGTGCAGGGTGCCGACGTCGGGCTGGCAGTCTTCTACGAGTGCCACCTTCCTGCCTGCGGCATCGCGGCGAGCGGGGTCGATGTAGATGACGTCGGCGCTGTTGGCCTGCAGCCATGTCTCGGCTTCGGCGTTGACGAAGGTGAGGTGTGTGGTGCAGGGTGGGGTGGTGGTGTCTGCCCGGCTCAGGATGAGTGTTATGTTGTGGCTCGCGGCTTCTGCGAGCTGCTGTTGGCGCTCCACGTATGTTGCCGTGGCGAAAAGCGGTGCCATGGCAGCGAAGTCGATGCCCAGGCCGCCGGTGATGTCGGCCAGGCTCCACTGTCGTGACTCGCCGCCCTTGGCGGTGATGCCCGTTTCCAGAATCTGTCGCTTGTAGGCTGCCGTGGCCTCGCTGGAGCATTGCTCCAACGCCAGGCGCGGAGGGTAGATGATGCCATCGGTGGCTGCCCATGTCGGCAGCTTGCGGCGTGCAAGCTGTGCACCCTCTATCTGTCGTAGTGCAAAAGCGATGTCGATGCCCGCAGGTGGCTTTTGCAGTGCCAGCTGGCGGACATCGACGTTGAGGTTTGTGCGTATGAAGTCGGCTGTCGTCACCTTCAGTCTTTCAGCAGCTTCTCGATGGTGGGGGCAAGGTTCTTGCCGCGCACGTTGCGTGCCACGATAATACCGTCTTTGATGAACACCGTGGCAGGGATGGCACGTATGCCGTAGGTCTGCGCAGGGCCGCTGTTCCACCCTTCGAGGTCTGCGATCTGCGGCCATGTCATTCCCATCTCCTCGATGGCGGTGGTCCATGGGTCGAGGTCGTTGTCGAGGCTCACGCCCAGGATCTCGAAGCCCTGGCTGTGGTATTTCTCGTAGGCGGCGATGACGTTGGGCATCTCAGAGCGGCAGGGTGCGCACCAGCTTGCCCAGAAGTCTATCATCAGCACCTTGCAGTTTGGCACGAGGTTGCTCGCGGCGAGGATGTCGCCTGCCGGCGTCTCGGCCATGATGTCCTTATACGTCTGTCCCACGGCCGTCTCGGCTTGAATGGCCTTGAGGCGGCGCAGGTTGCGCACGGCGGGTATTGTCTTCTCGTCGTCGATGCGGTTGAGCTGTTCGAGCACGAAGCTCTCGTCTTCCAGCTGCTCGGCATAGCTCGCCAGGACATACTGGCCCACGATGTTGTCAACGTTGTTGCTTATGAAGTCCTTGTAGAAAAGCGTTATGGTGTCCTCGATGGCCTCGAGCTGCTTCTGTGCCTCGGCGCGCTGTTCGTCGGTGGCGGTAGTGTCGATGCTGGCATAGTAGGCATTCATGCCCTGCTCGGTGCGGCGTGCGTTCTCGCGTGCGAAGGCTGTCCATATCTCATTGGCCTTAGTGCCGCGAATGTCGCAGACGGCAGAGTCGGGATCCATGGTGACTTCGATGTCGGCATTCTCGAGGAAAAGCGATGCCATGGCCGTGCGGCTGTTGTCTTCGCTGCTGACGTATGAGAGGTATAGGAGAACGGTGGAGTCCTGCACGCCGCTGAACTGGAATTTGCCATTTCGGATGACGGCGTTGTCGAGGATTTCCATCTCGGACATGCGGCCTTCGATGAGGCTCACGGTGTCGCCGTCGATGGCGCCGGCCACCGTGCCGCTGATGGTATAGCCGTTGGCATTCTTGGGCTGGGTGCATGCTGCCACGGCGAGTGTAATGGCTGCTGCTGCGAGTGTGATGATGTGTTTCATAGGATGGTGAAAAATGTTGTTTGTTTGTTATCGGTGTGCCGGAGAACCCGCCTCCATGTCATCGAGCATGGCGAGTGCGCGGTTCTCGGCAGCCTCCATCTGCTCGCGTTCGCCGGGGCCTTTGTCGTCCTGCCCGCAGAGGTGCAGCACGCCGTGGATGATGACGCGTCTTAGCTCGCGTGGGTATTGCTGTCCGAGGCTCTCGGCATTGGTGCTTACGGTGTCGAGGCTTATTATGATGTCTCCGCTGATGATGTCGCCCTCGTCATAGTCGAAGGTGATGATGTCGGTGTAGTAGTCGTGACCCAGAAACTGGCGGTTGACGCGCAGTATCTCCTCGTCGTCGGCGAAGACGTATGAGATGTTGCCCACACAGCGGTGGTAGCTGTCGGCCACGGCTTCTATCCACTGACGTATGCTGTCAGGGTCGATGTCGGGCATCGGCACGTTGATGCTGTCGAAGGTTATCATGGGTTGCTGGGCTGTCAGGGGTTAGGGTTGCTTGTTTGTGCAGAGCTGACACTCCTCGCAGCTGCGGAAGCGTTTCTCCACGAGCGAGTGTATGCGTGGGCGCAGGGCTTCGAGAGGTATCTCGGCTATCACCTCGGCGGCAAAGCCCTGTTTGAGCAGCGTGCGGGCCTCGGCCTCGCTGATGCCGCGCTGCCGCATGTAGAAGAGGGCGTCGTCATTGAGCTGGCCCACCGTGGTGCCGTGCGAGCATTCTACGTCGTCGGCATAGATCTCAAGCATGGGTTGTGCCCACATCCGTGCCGTAGAGGCGCACACGAGGTTGGCATTGCGCTCGTTGCTGCGTGTCTGCTGGGCACCTTCGTGCACGAGGATGCGTCCGGCAAAAGCTGCCGTGGCATTCTCGTCAACGACATATTTATATAGCTCGTTGCTCTCGCAACCCTCTGCCACATGCTCTATGAGCGTGTCGTTGGCCACATGTTGGCGGGCATCGGCAATGGCGCAGCCCAGCAGCAGCGCGCGGGCTCCGCGGCCCGTGAGGCGCACGTCGGTCTGGTTGCGTGTCATACCGCATGAGAGTGTCGCGGCGAGGTGTGTCAGCGAGCCGCCTTCGGCAACGTCGGCGTAGAGGTGGTGGAAACGGCGATGGCGTGCGGCGGTGTCTTCGATGTCGTAAATCTCGACTTCGGCTCCGGCACCCACGAAGACCTCCGTCACCTGTGTGGTGAGGTAGTCCTGGTCGGACTCGGCGCGCTCGTCGAGCATGATCTGCACCCGCGACCCCGCCTCGGCAATGACCATCATGCGCCGCACTTGCAGCAGCGGAGCCGTGGCACGGGTGATGTTGCGTACCTGCAACGGATGCACCTTGTGTTCTCCTGCCGGCACTCTCACCACTACGACGTCCTGCGCCAACATGGTGTTTAGTGCCACGATGGCATCGGCATCGGGCCGGGCCAGTGTGGCGTAGGTGTTTGGCACGACAGTTGCCGATGTGTCATGCAGCAGCTGAAAGCCGTAGTTGATGTCGAAGGCCGTGCGCACGTCGGTGTAGCGGTAGCGTTCCACCTTCTCCGTCGGGAAGCCTAACTTGCAGAAAGCATCGAAGGCCTCCTGTCGGCGGCTGTTGAGCACTTGCGGTGCGTTGCTCTCTATGGCTGCACGCTGCGATTGAAAAAGTTCGATATATTGATCCACAACAAATCTCTTTTCGCTGTTCGCATGTCTCTAATTGGCTCCTTCCACGATGTGTGCGAAGCCCTGCTGCTCGATTTCTGCGGCCAGCTCAGGGCCTCCGGTACGCACTATGCGGCCGTCGATGAGCACATGCACGGTGTCGGGCTTGAGGTAGTCGAGCAGACGCTGATAGTGGGTTATGACGATGGCACTCGTCTCGGGCTTGCGCAGACGGTTGAAGCCCTCTGCCACGATGCGGAGGGCATCGACGTCGAGGCCCGAGTCCGTCTCGTCGAGGATGCAGAATGTGGGTTCGAGCATTGCCATCTGGAATATCTCATTGCGCTTCTTCTCGCCGCCGCTGAAGCCCTCGTTCACAGAGCGCGAGGTCAGCTTGGCGTCGAGCTCCACAATCTTGCGGCGCTCGCGCATGAGCTTGAGGAACGACCCTGCATCCAAGGGGTCGAGACCTTGGTATTTGCGCTTGGCGTTGAGAGCTGCGCGCAGGAAGTTGGTCATCGACACTCCGGGAATCTCCACGGGTTGTTGGAATGACAGGAAGATGCCTTCGTGTGCGCGCTGGTCGGGTGTCATGGCCAGCAAGTCCTTGCCGTTGAAGGTGATGCTGCCCTCGGTGACGGTGTATGCCGGATGCCCGACGAGAACGTTCGACAGGGTGGATTTGCCGGCACCGTTGAGTCCCATGAGTGCGTGCACCTCGCCGTCGGGGATCGTCAGGTCGATACCCTTCAGGATTTCCTTGCCGCCAACTGTGGCGTGTAGGTTTTGTATCTGTAACACTGTGTTTATATGTCTTTATTGACGTTTTGCGGCGGCAAAGATAGCTGTTTTCACTGAGATTATGAAAAATGTGTTGCTAAAATTGCGGGCGGTA
>Ga0247610_10005793_pt1 | contig 12937 bp, 8 predicted proteins | sample 174DNAGHGhighgp2_FD_193483 | JGI IMG/M metagenome (GOLD analysis project Ga0247610, IMG submission 193483) | Sheep rumen microbial communities from Palmerston North, Manawatu-Wanganui, New Zealand - 1742 DNA GHGhigh gp2 | ecosystem: Host-associated > Mammals > Digestive system > Stomach > Rumen ...
GCCAGACGCACCACACGAGCAGGGCGAAGAGGGCGACAAGATAGAAGTGGCGGAAGACCTCGGTGAGGAAGATGCCGCCCAGATTGCCCTCGTTGGAGAACTCGCTGAAGACGGTGTAGGTGGTGCGGCGCATGGTATAGCGGAAGTAGACGCAGTCGCAGAGGTTGAGGGCCAGCGCGAGGCCGTTGATGACGATGTAGACCCACCGGCAGAAGGTGTAATAGCCCCAGGTCTCCTTGCCGTGCCAGGGCAGGAGCATGAGGACGATGTAGGGGATGTTGGTGACCAGGATGGCTGACGTGTCGAAGACGAGACCTCCGCTGAGGATCTCCATCAGATGGGGCCAGGTGAGGCCAGCCTCGAAATAACTGTAGTTGACGGCGAGGTAGATGATGCGCGCCAGGAAATAGAGGACATAGGCCAGCAGCAGATTGCTGATGACAGCCCCCAGGGGAGCCAGGAGTCTGAGTCGGCTGAAATTTGTCATACGCTTATTGGGTTTCTAATGCTCTTAAGCCGGCAGTCGTGGCCTGCAGGATGGCCTTGCCCATCCGCTCGAGTCGCGGGGTGTCGGTGCTCTTGTCGGCAATCACCCGCCGCGAGTCTAGGTCGTAGACCATATAGCCTGTGGAGTCGACGATTGAGAAGCCATTGTTGAAGTTGTGTACCGCAAAGGGGTACTGATAGTTGTCGGCCAGCACGTCGCGGCTCCATCTGAAGGCATCGTGCCTCAGTTGCAGTTGGGCCAGCAGGGTGGCGGCCAGGTCGGTCTGGTTGCAGAACTTCTCTATCTTGCGGGGTGCTCTGACGGCTCCTCCGACCCACACCATAGGAATTCTGTTGCGCTCGAGCACCGTCTCTGAGAACTCCCGGAAGTCCATGCTGTGGTCAGGCAGGAAGATGACGAGCAGGTCGTTCCACTGGGGTGTGGCCTTCAGGCGGTCGATGAAGTGGCCCAGGCAATGGTCGAGATAACAAAAGGCGTTCTCTATCTCGTCGTCGTACTCCTTCAATGGCACGTCCCAGGGCTGATGGGTGCTGAGGGTGGAGAAGCCCATCAGATAGCGGCGTCCGGGCTCCATCTCCGTAATCTGGCGGTAGAGGGTCTCGAAGGTGATATCATCCCTGACCCCCCACTCCGCCGTGCGCTGCTCCGCCTGGGTATAGTCGGCCTTCCACGTCAACCGCTCCCAGCCCGTGGCTATGAGATAACTGCGCATGTGGGTGAAGTCGATGTCGCCCCCGTAGATGTAACTGGTGCTGTAGCCCTGTTGCCTCAGCGCGGATGCGATGCTGGGCAGATGGGGTGCCCTCGTCGGCATCTTCATCACTGACGACGTGGGAAACGAGGGGAATCCGCTATATGTGCAGACGGTGCCCCTGTCCGTGCGCCACGAGTTGGCATAGCACCGGGTGAAGTCGATGCCCTCGCCCTTGAGTCGCTCCAGGCGGGGCATGACATGCTGGAAGATGCTGCCCGTGCTCTCCATCAGCACGATCACGATGTTGGGGCGCGGCGTGTTGAGCAGGGTGTCCGTCGACACGGACTCTGTGGGATAGAGTCCCTGCATCATCTGGCGGCACGTCGCCTCGTCATAGTAGTCGTAGGCGACGATGTCGCTGGCCGTCTTGTCAAACGAGGCCAGGAAATTGAACACGGGATTGATGGCCGAATGGTTGAGGAACTGGTCCTGCGAGTAATACACCTGCCCCACGTTGGTGGTCGACTCATCCAGTCCGCCCCTGATGCCGATGACGATGCACGGGATCATCAGCAGACAGAGCACACTCTCCAACGCTCTGCGCGACAACGCCGCCACAGGCCGGAGGGGAAAACGAGGATAGCCCCTGAATATCAGCAGGGCAATCAGCAGGAAGGCCAGCAGCCTGAGCACCAGATAGCCCGCCGACACACTGGCCATCGCCTCTGTAGGCGACTCCAGGTACTGCAGACAGGAGGCATCGAGTTTGAAGCCCCAGAAGGGATAGAGGCTGGTATCGGCTACGAAAGCCAGTGCCATGGCCAGCGATATGACGACGAAATAGGCGCGGAGCACGGTAGCCAGCGCCTTGTGCTGCCACCAGACACTGAGGGCGACTGCCAAGAAGGGCACGCTCAGGATATAGAGTGAGGTGGAGAGGTCGAGCGTGAGGCCGTGGGCGATGACCTGCCGGACATCCCACGCCGTGAAGGCATGGCCTTCATGGCAGAAGAGCATGAAGGCCACCTTGGCTAAGATGAACACCATCAGTGTCCAGAGATACGTATTCAACAGAAACAGGACTCTTTGCTTCATCTTTTCATTCTTTAATCCTCCTACACTTGCTGCATGTCGTGAAGCCGCTTGTAATAGCCACCGATGGCGAGCAGTTCCTCATGGGTGCCCCGTTCGACGATGCGGCCCTCATGGAGGACGCAGATCTCGTCGGCATTCTTGATGGTCGACAGGCGGTGGGCGATGGCTACGGTGGTACGGGTCTTCATCAGATGCTCCAAAGCGTCCTGCACCAGACGCTCGCTCTCGGTGTCGAGTGCCGATGTGGCCTCGTCGAGGATCAGGATCGGCGGATTCTTCAGGATGGCGCGGGCTATGGAGACACGCTGCCGCTGCCCGCCGCTCAGGCGTCCGCCCCTGTCGCCGATCATGGTGTCGAACTCTGCCTCCGATGCCATGATGAAGTCGTAGGCATTGGCGATGCGTGCGGCCTCTTCGATTTCATCCTCCGTGGCATTATCCACGCCGAAGGAGATATTGTTGCGGAAGGAGTCGTTGAAGAGGATGGCCTCCTGATTAACGTTTCCTATCAGTTGGCGCAGATCGTGGATACCCAGGTCCTTGACGTTGACACCGTCGATGAGCACTTCGCCCCGCTGCACGTCGTAGTAGCGGGGGATGAGGTCGACAAGCGTCGACTTGCCCGAGCCGCTCTGTCCGACGATGGCGATGGTCTTGCCCTTGGGGATGGTCAGGTTGATGTCGCGCAGCACCCAGTGTGTCGGAGACTCCGCGCCTTCGCTCCCCTGATAGCCAAACCAGACATTGCGGAACTCTATCTGGTGTTCGAACTCCCTGAGGCGTTTGGGGAACTTGGGGTCCCTGATGGTGTTCTCCGCCATCAGGATCTTGTCGATACGCTCCATCGAGGCCAGTCCCTTCGGTATGCTATATCCGGCTTTAGAGAAGTCCTTCAACGGATTGATGATACTATAGAGCATCACCATATAGTAGATGAAGATAGGGCCGGAGAGGGTATGATTGTTGAGCACCAGCACACCGCCGAACCAGAGCACGATGACAATCATCACCGTGCCGAGGAACTCGCTCATCGGGTGGGCTGACGACTGCCGGATGTTCACCCGCATGATGTCATTGCGATAGGCCGTGTTGATGCGGTCGAAGCGCCTGTTCATCTTCTCCTCCGCACAGAAGGCCTTGATGATGCGCAGGCCGCCGAGGGTCTCCTCGACCTGGCTCATCGTGTCGCTCCATAGGGACTGTGCCTGAATGGACTGCGCCTTCAGCCGCCGGCCTACGTAGCCCATAAACCATCCCATGATGGGGACGATAATGAGCGTGAAGAGGGTCAGTTGCCAGGAGATGAAGATCAGGGCAGCGAAATAACTGACGATGAGGATGGGGTTCTTGAAGAGCATCTCGAGCGATGCCATGATGGAGTTCTCTATCTCCTGCACGTCGCCGCTCATGCGGGCGATGATGTCGCCCTTGCGTTCTTCTGAGAAGAAGCCGAGGGGCAGGGCATTGATCTTCTGATAGAGTTGGTTGCGGATATCGCGCACCACCCCCGTCCGGATGGGGATGATGGTGGCGGCACTCAGGAAGTAGGCCCCCGTCTTCAGGAATGTCATCACGCCCAGGAAGAGGCCGATAATCAGAAGCGTCGTGGTCTGTCCCCACGCTGCGATGAGCCCGTTGACGTGGTAGTTCATGTTGTTCATCAGCACGCCCTGCACGTTCCCCCAGTCCCAGGCCATCAGCGAGGTGGCCGTCTCGGCATCGCTCGTCTGGAACAATATCTGAAGGATGGGAATCAACGCGGCAAAGGAGAAGATATTAAGGACGGCCGAGAGTATATTGAATACAATCGACAATACGAGGTATTTCTTATAGGGCGGCACAAATCGCCGCAGCACGTTCAGGAATTCTTTCATCTGTCTAACCCTATGTCAGTCCATGTTAATCCGCCGTTCCAAACAGCGTGGCACTGGTTGAGCCGGTTATCCTGACACGAACGGTCTCGCCGATATGGTGCGCACCCTTGTCGAACACGACCATCTTGTTCTGCTCCGTACGGCCACATAACTGAGTGCGACTCCGCTTTGAGAATCCCTCCACCAGCACGTCAAACTCCTTGCCCTCGTCTTTCTTGTTCTGCTGAGCCGAGATCTCAGTCTGCAGGGCTATCAGTTCGTTCAGCCGCCGTATCTTCTCTTCCTCCGGCACATTGTCAGGCAGATGCTTCGAGGCGTATGTGCCGGGGCGCTCAGAGTATTTGAACATGAAGGCGGAGTCGTAGCCCACCTCGCGCATCAGGCTCAGCGAGCATTCATGGTCTTCGAGGGTCTCGTCGTGGTAGCCCACGAAGATGTCGGTGGAAAGCCCGCAGTCGGGGATAATCCTCCGGATGGCATCGACCCTGTCCATATACCACTCGCGGGTGTACTTGCGGTTCATCAGGCGGAGGATCTTGTCCGACCCGCTCTGCACGGGCAGATGGATATGCTTGCACACGTTGGGCATTTCGGCAATCACCCGCAGCGTCTCGTCACTCATGTCCTTGGGATGCGACGTGGTGAAGCGGATGCGCATCTCTGGCGCCTCCTCCGCCACGGCACGGAGCAGTTGGGGGAAATCTGTGGAGGGAGCAAGGTCGTCCGCCTGCCACAAATACGAGTTGACGTTCTGCCCCAGCAGCGTCACCTCCTTGAACCCACGGTCGCGCAGGTCGCGCACCTCCTTGAGGATGCTCGCCACGTCGCGGCTCCGCTCGCGGCCTCTTGTATAGGGCACGATGCAGTAGTGGCAGAAGTTGTTGCAGCCGCGCATGATGCTGACGTAGCCGCCTATCTTGTGGCCCAGCCCGATGCGCTGGGGCACCACGTCCTTATAGGTCTCCGTCGTCGAGAGTTCGATGTTGATGGCCTTGTGCCCTGCCTCGGCCTGCGCCGTCAGTTCGGGCAGCGAGAGGTAGGCATCGGGGCCGGCCACGAGGTCGGCATGATGCTTCTCCAGCAGTTCGTCCCTGACGCGCTCGGCCATACAGCCCAGCACGCCGATGATCAGGGGATTCCCCGCTCTCTCCTCTCTCCTCTCTTTTCTCTTCTCCTCTTTCCTCTCTCCTCTCTCCTCTTTTATCTCTCCTCTCTTTTCTCTCCTCTTTCTTCTTTCTGCCGCCAGGGCCTCCAGGCGGTGGTATATCTTCTGCTCTGCATTATCCCTGACGCTGCAGGTGTTCAGGAACACGGCATCGGCCTCGCTGAGGTCGTCAGTCGTCTCGTAGCCTGCCATCTGCATCACAGAAGCCACCACCTCCGAGTCGGCCACATTCATCTGACAGCCGTAAGTCTCAATATATAGTTTACTCATTTTCAAATTTGTTCTTATTCAGGCTCCTCCCCCGCCGTGACCTCATACGAGGTCAGGCAGGTCGAGCCACTTGACGTAGCAGAAGTCCTGACGGTGGGGAAGGTTCTTGTTCTTCGGATACATACGCACCGCCGACTTGTAGACACCGAAGCGGTTGGGCGACAGCGTTGCCTCGAAGGTGTAGTTATTACCCTTCTTGCCTGTCATCTCCAGCGGCTCTACATGATAAATGTGCTCCACACCATCCTTGTCGACGTAGAGGTTGACCTTCTCGAGTCCGACAGCATCGTCGAGTCCCTGCTCGTTGATGACATATTTCAGATGATATTTCTGATTGGCCACACCGCCTGCGATGGGGAAGTCCCATTCGCTGCTGACCACACTGATGCTGTCCCAGCGCTCAGCCACCGTCTCCTTCCACAGGGCGATTTCCCTGGCCAGGCGATAGTCGTCCTTCGAGAGTTCGCCGAACCGCTTGGCCTGCTTCTCATAGAACTTGCTGTAATAGTCGTCCAACTGTCGCTTCATGGTGTAGTGCGGTGCAATCTGGGCGATGGAGTTCTTGATGACCCGGCACCAGCCTTTCGAGATGCCTTTCTTGTCCTTGTCATAATAAAGGGGCACAATCTCGTTCTCAAGCAGCGAGTAGATGGTAGCCGCGTCGAGACGGTCCTGGAACTCCTGGTTCTGGTAGGTGCGCTTTTCCGTGAGTGCCCATCCGGCTCCTTCGCGATAGCCTTCCAGCCACCAGCCGTCCTTCACCGAGAGGTTCACCACACCGTTCATCTCCGCCTTCTCGCCCGACGTGCCCGAGGCCTCAAGGGGACGTGTCGGCGTGTTCATCCAGATGTCCACGCCCGACACCAGCCGACGGGCCAGCAGGAAGTCGTAGTCCTCCACGAAGACCACCTTTCCCTGGAACTCGTCGCGCTGCGATATGTCGAAGATCTGCTTGATGAGCCCCTGTCCTGCGCCATCGGCGGGATGGGCCTTTCCGGCGAAGAGGAACACCACAGGCCGCTCAGGATCATTGACGATGCGGCTCAGGCGGTCGAGGTCGGTAAAGAGCAGGTGTGCGCGCTTGTAAGTGGCAAACCGGCGGCAGAAGCCGATGACCAGTGCGTTGGGGTTGAGCCGCTCAGCCAGTTTGGTGATGCGCGAGGGGTCGTTCTGGTTCTTGAGCCAGGTGGCGCGGAACTGCTTCTCGATATAGAAGAAGAGGTTCTTCTTCATAACCAGGCGCCACTTCCAGAGTTCCTCGTCGGGACAGTCGTAGATGCCCTTCCAGCGGGCCTCGTTCGACTGGTCACCCATCAGCCCCTTGTCGAGATATTTCTCATAGATGTTCGTCAGCCAGCCTGTAGCCACCCAGGTGGGGAAGTGAACGCCGTTGGTGACGTAGCCCACATGGTTCTCTTCGGGGAAGTAGCCACTCCAGATGGGAGCGAACATCTTCTGCGACACCTTGCCGTGGAGCATCGACACACCGTTGACCTCCTGACAGGTGTTGCAGGCGAAGGTCGACATACAGAACTTCTCGGAGTGGTCATCCGGGTTCGTACGTCCCATGCCGATGAACTCGTCCCAGGTGATGCCGAGTATCTGCGGATAGCCACCCATATACTTGCCGAACAGGTCGGCGTCGAAGTAGTCGTGGCCTGCCGGAACAGGGGTGTGGACGGTATAGAGCGACGAGGCACGGACCAGTTCCATCGCCTGGTTGAACGTCAGTCCTTCCTCCTGGATATAGTCGACGAGGCGCTGCAGGTTGCACAGGGCAGCATGGCCCTCGTTGCAGTGGTAGATGTCCTTCTTGATGCCCAGTTTCTTCAGCAGCAGCATGCCGCCGATACCCAGCAGTATCTCCTGCTTCAGGCGGTTCTCCCAGTCGCCGCCATAGAGGGTGTGGGTGATGGGCTTGTCGAAGTCGGAGTTCATCTCGTTGTCCGTGTCGAGCAGATAGAGTTTCACGCGGCCCACGTTGACCCGCCAGACAGAGGCATACACATGATAGTTCATGAACGGCACGTCGACGAACATCGGGTTGCCGTCCTTGTCCATCTGCCGTTCGATGGGCAGCGAACTGAAGTCCTGCGCGTCGTATTTAGCCACCTGATGGCCGTCCACGGAAAGGCTCTGTGTGAAATAGCCGAACCGATAGAGGAATCCGACGGCACACATGTCGACGTTGGAGTCAGAGGCCTCCTTGACATAGTCGCCGGCGAGCATGCCCAGGCCGCCGCTGTAGATCTTCAGGGCCGAGTGGATGCCGTACTCCATGCAGAAGTAGGCCACCGAGGGGCGCTTCGTGTCGGGCTCCACATCCATATACTTACGGAACTTCTGATACACGTCCTTGACGCGCTTCATCAGTGCCTTGTCCTTCAGGATCTCGTCCTTACGCGTATGAGTCAGCCGCTCCAGCAGCATCACAGGGTTATGACGCACCTCATGATAGATGTCTACGTCAAGTTCACGGAACAGGTCGCGGGCTTCGTGGTTCCACACCCACCACAGGTTGTGAGCAATCTCGCCCAGGCACTTCAGTTCGTCAGGCAGTGTAGCCTTGACAGTCAACGTTCTCCACTGCGGGGCATTGACACAGTCTGCTTTGATCTTCATCACTTTCGGTTTTTAGTGGTTAATGCTTAATTTGTCCTTCTCAGCAGCGACGTCACAATGTGGCGCCCCTGCCTTTTAAGTCTTAAATGCTCAGTTCGTCCAGAACGCGGATCAGTTTCCTGTTGAAGGGCTTGTCGGTGCGGATACACTCAGAGAAGGGCACGTAGACCACCTCGTTGTTGCGCACACCTACCATCACGTTGCGCTGCCCCTGGAGGATGGCCTCGATGGCCCCCACGCCCGTGCGGCTGGCCAGGATGCGGTCGTGAGCCGAAGGCGAGCCGCCGCGCTGCAGATGGCCCAGGATAGAGACGCGCACATCAAACTCCGGGAACTCCTTGCGCACGCGCTCGGCATAGTAGAGGGCACCGCACTTGGGACTCTCTGAGACGATGACGATGCACGACTTCTTCGACTTGCGGATGCCCCGGCCCATGAAGGCGGCCAACTGGTCTTCCTCCATCATCTCCTCGGGAATGATGGCAGCCTCGGCACCACAGGCGATGGCCGAGTTCTGCGCCAGGAAGCCGGCGTCGCGCCCCATCACCTCGACGAAGAAGATGCGCTCATGCGAGTTGGCGGTGTCGCGGATGCGGTCCACACACTCCATGATGGTGTTCATCGTCGTGTCGTAGCCGATGGTGGAGTCGGTACCGTAGAGGTCGTTGTCGATGGTGCCCGGCAGACCGATGACGGGGAAGTTGAACTCCATGCCGAAGTTGCGGGCACCTGTCAGTGAGCCGTTGCCGCCGATGACCACCAGGGCGTCGATCTCCTCCTTCTGGCAGGTCTCGTATGCTTTCTGCATGCCCTCCATGGTCATGAACTCCTTCGAGCGGGCCGTCTTCAGGATGGTGCCGCCACGGGTGATGATGCCCGATACGTCCTCAGTGGTGAAGGGCTTCACCTCGCCCTTGATGAGTCCGTCGTAGCCGCGATAGATACCCTTGATGTTAAACTGGTTGTAGATGCCTGCGCGCGTCACGGCGCGGATGGCTGCGTTCATGCCGGGAGCATCGCCGCCCGATGTCAGAACTCCGATAGTCTTAATCCTACTCATAGTCGTTTCAACTTTTCAATTCATTCTATTTCTTCAATTCTTTGCAAAGATACGTTTTTTCTTTGAAAGCACAAAGAGAATTCCCCTTTTTTATACAAAAAAATCCTCCGAAAGGCCTCTCAGCCCTCCGAAGGATTTCTCTCTCCCTTTCCTTTTTACCTTTTATCTTTTTACTCTTTTACCTTTTCACAGCGGATAGTCCTCAAAGGCATAAAGCACCGTCGAGAGATAGCGCTCACCCGTATCAGGCAACAGCACCACAATCTTCTTGCCCTTGTTCTCCGGACGCTTGGCCACCTCTATGGCAGCAAAGAGGGCGGCACCTGCAGAGATACCCACCAGCAGTCCCTCCTGCCGGGCTATCTCACGACCTGTACGGATAGCATCGTCGTTCTCCACATCAAACACCTCGTCAATGACGTCGGCATCGTATGTCTTTGGCACGAAACCAGCACCAATACCCTGAATCTTGTGAGGACCACTCTGACCGCCGTTCAGCACGGGTGATGACTTGGGCTCCACGGCGACAATCTTCACGTTGGGGTTCTGCTCCTTCAGATACTTACCTGCTCCGCTGATCGTACCACCAGTACCTACACCACCGACGAAGATGTCTACCTGCCCGTCAGTATCACGCCAGATCTCAGGTCCCGTGGTGGCATAGTGCTTGGCGGGGTTGGCGGCGTTCTCAAACTGCTGCAGGATCACAGCGCCGGGAATCGAGTCGCGTAATTCCTCGGCAGCGCGGATGGCACCGGGCATACCGTCCTTACCAGAAGTCAGGCGAACCTCAGCGCCGTATGCCTTCACGAGGTTTCTGCGCTCGACACTCATGGTTTCAGGCATGGTAAGGATAAGATGATAGCCCTTGACGGCCGATACCAGTGCCAGTCCTACGCCGGTGTTTCCGCTGGTGGGCTCGATGATCGTGGCTCCGGGCTTCAGGATGCCTTTCTGCTCGGCGTCCTCAATCATCGCCAGCGCGATACGGTCCTTCACGCTGCCGCCAGGATTAAAAAACTCTACTTTGGCAATTACAGGCGTCTCCAGCCCCTTTGCCGTTGAATACTTGTTGAGCTCTAAGAGAGGAGTGTTGCCGACGAGCTCAGTCAGGCTTTTTGCAATCTTTGTCATATCCTTACCTTATTTAATTAATAATTACTTTTTTACCTTTTCACGGTGCAAAGGTACGGCGATTTTCGCATTCCCGCAATACCACGGGCATGTTATTTGCATACCATAAACATGGTATTTCCTACAAATCATGGTCTACAAGGGCTGCCACGCACGAGTCTGACCACACGTTTTCAGCCGTTTCCACCATGTCTATTATCGTGTAGATAGGCAGGATGATGCCCATGATGGCGACAGGCGCCCCGATGCCCGACATCAGCGAGAGCGTCAGGAAATAGCAACCCATGGGGACGCCCGCATTGCCGACGGCGGAGACTACCGATATGACGATCCACGTCAGAATGGTGGGGAATGTGAGAGGCGTACCGCCGTTCTGCATCACGAAGAGCGAGGTCACGAGGATAAAGGCTGCGCAACCATTCATGTTGATGGTAGTACAGATAGGAAGCACGAACCGGGCAATATTGCTGCGGATGCCAAGTCGGTCTTCGGCGGTATTCATCGTCACTGGCAGCGTGGCTGCGCTGCTCTTGGTGAAGAGGGCCATCAGCACGGCAGGCATCATCCGTCCAAGCACACGGACTGGATTCAGGCCCCGGACCATCAGGAACAGCGGCAGCACAACGAAGAATTGGATGACATTGCCCGCCAAGACCACCAGCACGTACTTGCCGATGGAGTCTGCCACCACACCTGATGACACCTGTGCCGACAACTGGGCAGCAAATGCCATGATGCCAAGGGGCAGTGTCCAGATGAGCCAGCGGATAAGCAGGAAGAGCAACTCTTGCAGTCCGAGCAGGCCCTTGATGACGACAGACTTGTTTTCGGAATCAGGCAACTTCGACAGTCCGATGCCGATGGCAAAGGCCAATAGCAACAGCGAGAGGACATTTCCCTCAAGGAGAGGCTTCACGACGTTATTGGGTATCAGGCCGATCAGATGACTATAATAAGAGAGGTGTGGCGCCTCAGCGACTGCCTCCCCACCCCGTCCGATTGCCTCGACAGGCAGGTTGCCCGGAGCGATAAGTACAAAAAGCAATGCTCCTACAGCCGCTGCGGCAAAGGTCGTCAGCAAGGTATAAGTCAGCGTGCGGCCAAATATCCTGCCCGAGCCCTTCGAGCCGAATGTGGCGAAGGTGCTTATCACTGCCAGCACGATCGTCGGCACCGCCAGCAACTGGAACAGGCGTGTATAGACCACAGTCACGAACTCCATGGTCTGGTCAAGCCAGTGCAGCCCCAACAGTCCTAAAACCGCGCCCAACAGGAGTGCCCCTATCCACAATATCATATCCTTCATATTTACTTTTTTACCTTTTCACGGTGCAAAGTTACAAACAAATCGCGGAACGGGAAATACCAACAGCAAGGTATTTTGCTAAAAATTGTATAAGATTGGCGATTAGTTCTAAAATTAGTCGTAACTTTGCAGCCATAAAGAGATTGTATGGAAAGGCAACGGGTAGGCGGGCCGTCAGGCTCGGAAACAAGGCAACAGGCAATACAGCCGATCTTCCGAAGGGCGGAACTTCTGCTGGGCGATGAGGCGATGAACTGCATCGGTGAGAAACGCATCATCATCTTCGGGGTGGGTGGCGTAGGTTCATGGTGCGCCGAGAGTCTGGTACGTTCAGGCATCAAGCGTCTCACCATCGTCGATTCAGACCGTGTCTGCATCACCAATGTCAACCGCCAGTTGATGGCTACCTCAAAGACCGTCGGTCAGGTGAAAGTGGAGGCTCTGAAGGAGCGTCTGCTCAGCATCAACCCTCAGGCAGAGATCACTGCCCTGCAACAGATATTCACCGCCGAAACAGCCGACAGTTTCGACATCGGCAGTTACGATTATATTATCGATGCCATCGACTCGCTGAAGGACAAGGCACTGCTGATCCTGATGGCTACGCAGACACAGGCGAAGTTCTTTTCTTCGATGGGTGCTGCCCTGAAACTAGACCCCACAAGGATCAAGACAGCCGAGTTCTGGAAGGTCCAGGGTGACCCGTTGGCCCGTGCGCTTCGCAAGCGTTTCAAGCGCGACGGGCAATATCCCAAGCGCAAGTTTCAGTGTGTATATTCCGATGAGCTGTTAGAGAACAAAGGTCACAATGCCACTTGCGGCACTGAGCAGTGTATGTGCCCAAAAGCAAAGACAGGGCCTGGCGACCCTACCTTGCTGAATCATGAATGGTGCTCTTCGAAAGCCCAGATCAACGGCACCCTGGCTCACATCACTGCCATCTTCGGTTTTATGCTGGCAGGATTAGTCATCCAGGATGCCGTTCATTAAATAGCGTTTATCACAATACCAAACCGCTGTTGATATTGCTCCTTGATATATTGGTCTATCCATTGGTAGAACTCCGTGGTCTCCTTACCTGTACGGTTGTTCCCACAATCCCTATGATTTGGCATTCTGATACCTAACCTATGGTATTTCCCCCTCTAATAGGCATACACCAGCCCATACTTCTCGTGCAGACGACGGGCCACCTCGCTAGTCAGAATT
>Ga0247610_10005795_pt1 | contig 12933 bp, 13 predicted proteins | sample 174DNAGHGhighgp2_FD_193483 | JGI IMG/M metagenome (GOLD analysis project Ga0247610, IMG submission 193483) | Sheep rumen microbial communities from Palmerston North, Manawatu-Wanganui, New Zealand - 1742 DNA GHGhigh gp2 | ecosystem: Host-associated > Mammals > Digestive system > Stomach > Rumen...
GATGCCAGAGGATTATACCTATCTTGCTGATAAGACAAACGAACTGAAGGCATTTGCCGATGATGACTATGAAGCCAACAATAACCCAGATCGTAGCCGTTGTATGGGGCCATTCATCCTTTATGACAATTGGGACAGCGTTGGATATGGCTGGCGGGCGACTTACGATGACAAGTTCTGGCGATGGGAAAGTGTTGAACACAGTAATGTTAGTGGCTTTCCCAAATCAGGAGGCGACACCTCTGAAGAAAACGACAGCAAAATAAGCTATTGGCAATTAGTCATTAATCGCGACGAGGATGAAAATGGAATCGTTCATCCAGAAGCGTTCTGATGTTTAAATCGTTTATTTCAGAAAATCTTCGCGCATAGGAGTGAAGGTATCGATGAGAATACCAGCTTCATGGCAGACGCAACCATGCGGCAGATTGGGAGCCACATAATAGCCATCGCCAGCTCTGAGAACCTTCTTCTCCTCGCCAATAGTCACCTCAAAGCATCCACTGGCTACGTAGGTACTCTGGGTGTGAGGGTGCTGATGGAGGGTGCCGATGGCTCCTTGCTCGAACTTCACTTTCACCATCATCAGGTGTTCATCGTAGCCCATTATTTGACGGACAATGCCCTCACCGGCATCTTCCCATTGGATGTCGGTGGCAATTTGGTAGGTGTTGCTTTTCTTTTCCATCATCAGAACTTTACCGTAAACTCATCATTGATGTCGTTGTTTTCAATCTCGTAGGTCAGTTCTTGACTTAATGATTTCTTATCTTTGTTTTCGGGCATTTCTACTGATACCCTTGCATATTCTTGTTTCATAATTGATCTTCATTTGTACATTGATACTGCAAAAGTACTCATTTCCGATGGGATTTCTGCCTGTTTTACCTAAAAATAGATAAAAGAATCGAGGATTTTTGACGTATCTTGACGAATATCGGGTTTATTATCGTATATTTGTGGCTGAAAAAAATATCGCGACTATGATAAAGATGTATGTAATGCAAACCTGTCCAGACTGTGAATATGTAGAAAAGCAGGTGGAGGGGAACCCGAATTTCGAGGTGATTGACATTGGCAAACACGTCAGGAACTTGAAGCAGTTTATCAAGCTCCGTGACAGCCACCCTGCTTTTGATGAAGCAAAGGCAGTGGATGACCTGGGAATCCCATGTTATGTGCTGGAGGATGGAACGGTCACGCTCTATTCGAAGGATGTTGGACTGGAGCCAAGACCACAAGAGGAAGGTGCTTCATGCAGCCTTGATGGAAGAGGGTGCTAACCCCAAAGAGGTTACAATAATTACTAAGAAGCATAAAAATAAAACCAAGTCGTGAGACTTTATGAGTATAGGCGTATCCTAACTCCAAGAGGTTCGTGCAATTAAGTTTGGCCGGACTTTGAAACCTTATCAGATTTAGATACTATATCTAAATGCCACAATGTCACCGCATTATCTGTGAGGATGGTGCGGTTTTGCTGTAATACAACAATATGAAAATATAGAAATATAGTAATACGATAATACATCAATACAAATATGTCTCAATATGGAAATACGTTTATATTGGGGCGTTTTTGCTTTATATACTATATATTATATGTACACGCGCATATGTGTTGTCTTGTAACGAGTGTATTTGAATAATTAGATTTAAGATTTAAATAATCTTAATTATATTAGAAATATTGTGCAATATTTCAAATATTTCTATAACTTTGCATATCAAAATACGCAAATACAGTAATAAAGTAATAAGTATTCAAATATTTAAAGTATGAAAACTAAGATTATTTCGGTTGCCAACCACAAGGGAGGCGTTGGTAAAACAACAACTGTTGCGAGTGTAGGCTCTATTCTCGCATCGAAGGGACATAGTGTGTTACTGGTTGATCTGGATGCCCAGTCGAACCTAACCAGTAGTCTGATGAAGGGAGAGCCTGACACTTCCATCTATTCGGCATTGTTGGGTAAAAGTGAAATGCCGATAATTCCGTTAAGTGAAAATCTATTCTTGGTTCCTGCTACGCTTCAGTTAGCGATGGCAGACTTGGAACTGGCTTCAGCTATGGCCAGGGAAAGACTTCTTGCAGAGCTTCTGGAAAAGGTGTCAGGTAAGTTCGAGTATATCTTGATAGATTGTCCTCCATCATTGGGCCTTCTGACACTGAATGCCTTTACTGCAAGTACAGACATCATCATCCCATTGGTGGCCGAAGTGCTTCCGTTCAAAGGACTGGCCATGATCAACAACTTCATTGTGATGGTGCGTCGTCGGCTTAATCCCAATGCTCATGTCTCAGGCATTCTGATAACGAGATGGGAATCAACGAAGCTGGGTAAGGGGGTAGAAAAGCAGTTGCGTGACTCACTGGGCAAGACTGTGTATCAGACTAAGATTCGCAAGAATGTGAGCCTGGCAGAAGCACCTTACGAGGCTCAGGACATCGTGACGTATTCGCCAAAGAGCAATGGTGCACAGGACTATCTGGCATTTACTGAGGAACTGATTGAGAGTATGAACCACTAAATCCAAGAACAAGATGAAGAAAGAGTTTGATATGAGTGACCTCCTGAATAACCTGACGAGTGAGCCGGAGGTGGAAACTGGACGCAGGACGAGAACTGGCTCCAAGGAAAAGAAGCAGATGGAGCATGTGTGTACGCTGATTGAAACGAGCCAGATGGCTAAGGTGAGGGCTATCGCAGATCGTGAGGGAATCGCTCTGAAGGACATTTTCGCTGTAGGGCTGAACATGGCCATCGCAAGCTATGAGTCGAAAAATGGCGAAGTAAGGGTGAAGAAGGCCAAGCGTGGCAATGCCAGTGAGGTGTTTGGCGTGGAGGACGAGGCATGAGCAGAAAGGAACTGACTAATATTCCGACGAAGAACAAGGACATTGTGACTTCGTTTGTCTATACCTGGGCGCGGCAGAAGGAAATGAGCATTCTGGAGCAGAGGGTGGTGCTGCGCATCATTGAGTATGCCTCGAACAATCTGAAGGGCGTTAAACTGAAGGATCACTTGCACAAGATTGACTTGGGACTGTTCAACGTGACCATTACCATGCCTGCCTCAGACGTGCTCTTCAACACCAAGATGAAGCACCACGACATCGAGAAAGCCCTGTATGCGCTGCGTAGCCGGTCGTTTGAGTACAAGGACGAGAACCATTATACAGTGTGCGGATTCATCAACAATGCGACGTATGTGTATCGGTCGGGTATGATTACGGTGGAAGTGGATAACCGTATCTGGGATGTGCTCTCAGACTTCTCGCAAGGTTTCAAGCGATTTGAACTGAACAAGGCTTTGGCACTGCCGACATCCTCGGCTCTGCAGTTCTACATGATTATGAGTGGACAGGAGAAGCCGTTTAAACTGAGCATTGCGGAACTAAAGAGCTGGTTGGGAATACCGCAGGACAAGTACCGCAAGGATGGCAGAGACCGTATCGACCATCTGGAGGAGCGAGTGCTGAGACCTGTGAAGCGGATGCTCGACGAGACGTGTCCCTATACGTTCACCTACGAGAAATTGCGTGAGAATCAGAACAACAGCAAGAGTCCAGTGGTGGGGTTCGAGTTGAGACCCGTCTATCAGGCAAAGTTCAGAGACCAGGAATTGGAGAGGGTGCATCTGACGGCAAAGGTTTCGATAGGTTTTATTTCGCCACAGGTCATCAACTACATGAAGCAGCAGATGGGCTTTGACAAGAAAAGTCTGAGTCCGCACAAGGATTTGCTGATTCAGGCGGTAAATCTGTTGCCTGACGTGCTGGGGACGTTGGCCGACATTCAGGGCCGAAGACGGAAGCCGAATGGCACAGAAATGGGCATCGGCTGGGTAATCCAGGCCATCAAAGGTGAGGTAAAAAAGGCCGAGAAGGCTCTTGAAAAGTCATCCGTAAAGAAATAATTTAACTGAAAGTCAATAAGTTAGCGGCTCGTCTGGCATGATTGCCTGGCGGGCTACTTTCGTTTTAGGGTCATACCAAAGGTATGAGAATCCCCACGCTTTAAAACCTGTACGCGGGCGCGAATCCCCACAGTTTAAAACTTACTTTTCGGGCGTGCGCGAGGCAGCGGAAAGTAAAAATCCACAACAAAACTCTTGTTTTATTAATTCTTGGAAAGCAAAAACCTCGTCCAGAGGTATGCCTGTTAATTGCATGGACTATTATTCTGCTCTATCGGATTGGCGAAATTGCAGTGGATAACAGCGTTTTACAACCGTAAATCCCCACACTTTAAAACCAAATCCCCACACTTTGAAACTGATACAGATGCGGCATATCCCACAGATTAAAACCAAATCCCCACACTTTAAAACTTGGTGTGAGGAAATGGTAATCTTCTGTGGCTGAATCAGTTGCATTTGCGAGGAATGGCTATCGCCTTTGAATCCATCGGAGTAGGCTCCAAGTTAAACACCTTGTCAATGAGCTTAAAGTTGTTCTCGTTGATGATAGAGAAATCCTTGGTGATATAGACATCGGCAATATCGTAGCTGCCCACATGGTTGAGGGCTTCGTCAACATCGCTCTTGCTGAACTTCATCATGTTACGGGATAGGGTGGCGAAAGTGTGACGGGCCTGATAGAATTGCAAACCAGGCATGTGTAGTTCATCGCCAATTGTTTTCAAGCCGACATTGAGAGAGCGGTTGAAATCCTCCGGATGTTTGAAGCGTTTGCGGAAATTGAATACATAACCACCTGTGCCCTTCCATTTAGCCATCAACTTTTTGATGAATGGATGAATTCGAACTTCGATGTAAGCATCATCGCTACGGCGGTCTTTGGTCTTGGTGCGGTTGTATTTCAAGATACCATGCTCCAGTTTCTTCACGTTGTAAAGGTCAACGGAGTTTATACCCATCAGGCAAAACGACAGTATGAAGCAGTCATGTGCCAAGAGGGCACGGCCAGCGCCATGAGGCTGGTAGTTCACAATCTTCATAAAATCCTCCAGACTCAGTGCTCTTACGCCCTTCTTCATAACTTGCTTAGGGGCTTTATAGCGGCGGAATGGGTCTGACTTGATAACTGTCTCATCGTCGGTATTGAACTCAATCATAGCCTCGCGAAAGAGGTGACGAATAAGTCCAAGATACATGGTCTTGGCTCTTGGACGTTCCTCAAGATGGCTCTCAAATCTTTTGAGAAAGCTAACGTCGATCTCATTAAAAGGGAGTTTACGGCTGCCATTGAACTTGGCAAGTGTGTTTAGCATACACTTGTAGTTCTTCACGCTCTTGATGTTTGTACGAGCCAGCCAGCCTTCAGTAAAGCTAAAGAAGTCCATCGTCTTGACCTCCTGCTTCTTGATGATTTGCTTAGTGACGTATTCACCATCACTTGGGCCAATGCTCTTAGCGTTTTGTTCTACAGCCTCCAGATTCTCTTCAAGCTCACTTTTGAGCTTTTCAATAGTCCTGGCTTTGGATACGGACTTTATTTTGCCCGTCTTTTCAGAATACTCAGACTCGGTCAGTTTTACGCCGGTCTTGACTCTACGTCTTGATTTACCCTGTCTAACTAACAAGTAAACCTCTCTTGTCTTCTTGGAAGTTAACTTCCCAAACTCAATTGCAATCGTTGCCATAATTTTAACTTTTTAAATTGTTAATTCTGGAACGATCCTTGCGTCATTTCAATCTCGATGCCGCTGCATCACCTCTCTTGCGTCAATCGAAATCTTACTGCGTCATTTTGTAAGTATTTCGAAATTTTCGATTTCTTTACATGTCCTCCGAAATTTTTGCGGCTATTTTGCGGCTATTTTCAGATTTTGCGGCTATTTTGCGGCTATTTTGCGGCTATTTTTTTTCCAAATTTGGCTGTCATTTCCAAAAATGGAAACTAAATTTCGGGGCATAAAAAATCGGGAACTCCCTTTATTTACTGGAGATTCCCGAATTTTCTACCTTGGGTGCCCGGACGGACTCGAACCGTCGACATTCAGAACCACAATCTGACGCTCTAACCAACTGAACTACGGGCACCATTTCTGAATTGCGGGTGCAAAGGTAGTAAATATTTGGGATACCACCAAACTTTTCTTGGAAATATTGAAAAAAAATTGTGAGTTTCTTCATTTTTTGCTATCTTTGCAGTTCAGAAGACAAACAGAATTAAAGAATTAGCACTTATGGAATATATGTCGCAAGAAGGCTACGACAAATTGGTAGCCGAGCTATATCAGCTGGAGCATGTAGAGTTGCCACAGGTCAGGGAAGCCATAGCCGAGGCACGTGACAAGGGCGATCTGAGCGAGAATTTCGAATACCATGCCGCCAAGCGTGAACAGTCGCGGTTGTTGGGCAGGATCCGATTCAAGCAGCGGGTACTGGAGCATGCCCGTGTGATAGACACGTCGCGGCTGGCAACGGACAGCGTGGGACTGCTGTCGAAGGTGGAGATGACCAACATGGCGAACAACGCGCGAATGACCTACACCATAGTGAGTCCGCACGAGGCCAACATACAAGAGCGGAAAATATCCATCAAATCACCTATCGCCCAGGCGCTGCTGAACAAGAAGGCTGGCGACGTGGTGGAAGTGTGCGTACCGGCAGGCATTCAAAAGTTCAGGATAGAAAGTATAGAGTTGTAGCGCATTCTTGTGTATTTAACTTTTTTTTATACTCCTGTCCTATCAAAAGATTGGGAATATATCGATAAATTCCGTATCTTTGCCCACAAAGACAGTAATGATAGAAAAGCCGAATTTCGAATATAAATACGATCTGGCGTATCAGAAGTCGTTTGCTGCAAGACTCAGTTTCAGAATCATGGGTATTGCAGCAGCCGTTTTCTTGGTTGCTGTAGTCCTGTTCTTCCACTTTACAGGCGACAGCATGACACTACCGCTGACCCACCAGATTGTGAAATACGGCACCATCGTATTTATTGTGGGACTGACGTCGCTATTCGTGTTCTGTACATGGGCCATCTACCAGATGGTAAGACCGCTCAGGCAGTTCACCGAATCGGCCATCAGCATTGCCGACGGTAATCTGGACACTCCCCTACCCGTGATTCACTCCGAGGACGAGTTGCAGCAACTACGCAGGGCCTTCGAGCACATGCAGTCGTCGTTGAAGCAGCACATCAACGATCTGAAGGTGACTACGGCGGGCAAGGAGCGACTGCAGAGCGAGCTGAAGATTGCCCACGACATCCAGATGGGCATGATTCCGACCACCTTCCCCCAGCGTGACGACCTGGATCTGTTTGCGTCGATGACTCCGGCCAAAGAGGTGGGAGGCGATCTCTACGACTTCATCATCGACAACGACGAGCTGTTCTTCATCATCGGCGACGTGGCAGGCAAGGGAGTGCCGGCTTCACTCTACATGGCCGTGACGCGCGCACTCTTCCGCAACATGGCAGGCAACTACCAGAGTGCAGCCAACATCATGCGTGAGATGAACCACGCCATCGCGTCGACCAACGAGTCGTTCATCTTCGTGACGGCATTCGTCGGTGTGCTGGATCTGAAGACGCACCACCTGACTTACTGCAATGCGGCACATAACGCTCCCGTGATGGTCAGCCAGGACGGCAAGAGCGTGCTGCTGGATGCCGAGACCAATCTGCCCATCGGCGTAGAAGACCATTATAAATATGAGGAGCAGCAAGTGAGTTTCCCTGAAGGCTCGGCGCTGCTGCTGTATACCGATGGGCTGACCGAAGCCACCTACTACTCAAGCGACGGCAGCCGACGTCTGTTTGGCGAGGACCGCGTGCTCCATGATGTGGAGAAGACGCATCATCTGTCGCCCGTCGAAATCATCGACTACCTGCGACAGCACGTCAATGTGTTTGCCGACGGTACCGAGCAGAGCGACGACCTGACCATGATGTTCATCCGACACGGCAAGACGGCTAATGCCAAGAAGGTGGATAAGCGCCGCATCATCTTGAAGAACGAGATGACAGAGGTGGGCCGCATGCGAGGCTTCTTCTTCTCCATCTGTCGCGAATACGGCATTGACGACAATACCGCCAAGCAACTCAATCTGGCCATAGAAGAATGGGTAGTCAACGTCATCAACTACGCATATCCTAAAGGTACGCGTGGGCACGTGGAGGTAGTGGCCTACATGATAGATGGCGTGCTGACGCTGGTGGTCAAGGACCACGGAGTGCCCTTCGACCCTACCAAGTATGCGGAAGTAGATATTGATGCCGAGCTGGACGATCGCTCAATAGGCGGTCTGGGCATCCATCTGGTACGTACCATCATGGACACGATGGACTATGAACGGACGGAGAACGGCTACAACGTGCTGCGAATGACTAAGCAACTAACGACAAACTAAAAATAAAACTGGTTATGGAAGAAATTGTTTTCTGGGGGTTTAACCTCTACGCCTGGATCACCATCGCTACGGTGCTCACCATGTTCAGCATCCTGCTGTTCACGAAGTTGCGCGCCGACCTGGTATTCCTGGGTGCCATCGCTATCCTGTTCGTCACAGGAGTACTTAACGCCAAAGAAGCCTTCTCGGGCTTCAGCAGCACCTCGGTAGTTGTCATCGGCGTGCTCTTCGTCGTCGTGGCCGGACTGACGCATACTGGCGTGTTGCAATGGATTGTAAAACATCTGCTGGGACAACCCTCCAGCTATTCCAAGGCTGTGGTGCGTCTGATGATGCCCGTTGCCGTGCTTAGCTCGTTCCTCAGCAACACGACGGTGGTAGCCCTGTTCGTAGGCATCGTCAAGATGTGGTCGAAGAAGCTGAACATCTCGCCATCGAAGCTGCTCATCCCGTTGAGCTACGCCTCGGGCATGGGTGGTGTGTGTACGCTGATTGGTACGCCACCGAACCTGATTATATCGGGCCTCTATGCTGAGAGTACGGGTGAAGCGATGAACGTGCTGGCCACCACCATTCCCGGTCTGTTCTGTCTCTTCATCGGCATGCTGAGCATCATCGCCATGCGCAAGCTGTTGCCCGACCGCAAAGCCCCAGAAGCCGCCTTCGAGACTACTTCCGACTATACCATCGAGTTCCTCGTGCCTTCGGACAATCCCCATATCGGTGAGACCGTCGCCGAGGCTGGACTCTTCGAGGTCAAGGGTGGTACGCTCATCGAGATCGTACACTTCGATGAGATGGTGTCGCCAGCCGCCAACGAAGAGGTTGTCATGGGTGGCGACCGGCTGATATATGCTGGTCAGATTGACGAGTTGTTAGACTTGCGTGACAGCCACGGACTGGTCAATGCCGACCACTACGTGTTCACCATGAGTGAGGTAGACCGCGACCGACAGCTGCATACGGCTTATGTCAACTTCGGCAGCAGTCTGATCAACAAGCGTATGGGCAAGACCACGTTCGAGAAAGACAACAACATGATTCTGGTGGCTGTGGCCCGTCGTGGCGAGCGAATCAAAGAGCCGCCCCGTGAGGTCGTTCTGCAGGCTGGCGACACGCTGCTCTTCGAGTGTCCGCCCCGTGTAAATATCCATACCGACCGACTCGCCTCACAGCTACAGTTCTTCGACTCTGCACAGGTGCCTAACATCGGCAAGAAGACACTCATCTCGACCACCATCATGATAGCTATGGTGGTACTCTCGGCACTCAACATCATCCCGCTGCTGCAATGTGCCTTCCTGGCTGCTATGGCGATGCTCATCTTCAAGTGTTGTAATGTAGACCAGGCCATGAAATCCATCAACTGGGACATCCTGATGGTGTTTGCCGGTTCGGTAGTGCTGGGTATTGCTATTCAGAAGACGGGTATTGCAGAACGGCTGGCCTTCGGTATTCTGGACGTCTGCGGATCCAACCCGATAGTGGTCATGACGGCCATCTGTCTGGTGGGCACATTCATCACCGAGTTCATATCGAACACGGCAGCTGGTGCCATGTTCTTCCCCATCATGTATGAAGCTGCCGAGAAACTGGGCTACGAGCCCTACCCCTTCCTCATCGCTCTGATGGTCAGCGTCAGCTCGAGTTTCGCCACACCTATCGGATCACCAACCCACATGCTGGTCTATGGTCCTGGCGGCTACCGTTTCAGCGACTTCATGCGCATCGGTCTGTTGATGAACTTCATCATTCTGGCCGCCAACATCTTCATCGTGAACATCATTTATCCTTTAACCCCACTAAACCCATAACATCATGAATATCGAAATTAAAGAACAAAACGGAACGTATATCGGCTTCCTTTCCGGATGGATTGACACCAATGCCGCATCGCAGTTCCTGGAGGACATAAAAGTGCTCGAGAATTATGGCGACAAGCCCATTATGCTCGACTGTGCAGCTCTGGAATACATCTGCAGTTTGGGACTTCGTGGACTGCTGAAGTTGAAGAAGGAGAGCGCTGCCAAAGGCGGTAGTGTGGTACTGACCCATGTCGATGGCGAGTTCCAGAAAATCCTGACCATTACAGGATTCATCAAACTATTTGACATCAAATAAAAACGTATGAAATTCAAGGAAGAGATCAACGAGAGCTACACGATGGCCGAGGCTATCAAGGAGGCTCAGCGATGCCTGCATTGCAAAGTGCCCCAATGCCAGAAAGGCTGTCCTATCAGCAACGATATTCCCGACTGGATTCACGAGTTGAAGAAAGGTAATCTGGGCAATGCCATCAGCATTATCCGCGCCAAGAGCAATCTGCCTGCCGTTTGCGGTCGTGTCTGTGGCCACGAGAAACAATGTGAGGGTTCCTGCGTGCTGGGCAAGAAAGGCGAGCCTGTGAACATCGGCAAGCTGGAGCGCTTCATAGCCGACTTCGATTCCGAGTACCAGCTGACCCACGAGAACGTGGTGGAGAAGACACGCGGCAAGGTGGCCGTCATCGGTGCAGGACCATCGGGCATCACCGTAGCTGGCGACCTGTCACGCGAGGGATTTGCCGTCGAGATCTTCGAAATGGAAGCCCAATGTGGTGGTGTGTTGCGCTATGGTATTCCCGAATACCGTCTGCCCAAAGAGGTGGTAGCCCGTGAGATCCGCTACATCGAGAAAATGGGTGTCGTCATCCATCGTAACACGCACGTTGGTGTGGAGATCACCGTCGACAGCCTCTTTGCACAGGGTTTCGACGCCATCTTCATCGGCACGGGTCTGGGCAAGCCGAAGTCACTCGAGATACCCATCTGGCAGAACGGCAAGTGCATCTCAGAAGGTGAGGGTGCCGTCCATTGTACCGACCTGATACGCATCCGACTGGCCACCCACTTCCTGCGTCGTGTAGAATTGATTTCCGAAGGTCTCATGGCTCCCAACGAGACACATGTCGACAAGGGCGCCCGTGTATTCGTCATCGGTTGTGGCAATACGGCGATGGACGCCTCACGAACGGCCCTTCGCGTGGGCGCCACACAGGTGGACATTGTGTACCATAAGAGCATCGACACCATGTCGGCCCTGCGTGCAGAGTACGACGATGCCGTCAAGGAGGGTGTGCGCTTCAACTGGTGGAGTTCCATCACCGAGATTCACGTCGACGACAAGTTGGAAATCACCGAGATTGTGCTGGAAACGAAGGAGCCCGACAAAGAGCCCGTGCGCCAGACGTTGCCTGCCGACAACATTATCATGGCCATTGGTGCCACGCCGAACACGAAGATAGTACGTACCACGTCAGGACTCCAGAACGACGAGCGCAAGTTCCTGATTACGCGCGACGTCCCCTATGGTATGACTACCCGCAATGGTGTCTTTGCCGGAGGTGACGTAGCCAACCGTCAGGCCACCGTAGTTCATGCCATGCAGGATGCCAAGAAGGTAGCATTGGGCATTGCACAATATGTGGATGCCGTCCGTCTGATGCGTGCCATCAATATGGAACCATAATTATTTCTTGGTGATTTGCCAAGCCAAACCAATTCTCAGGCAGTTATAATGGCCTGGATAGTTCAGATAGATGTCGGAAGAGATGTCTATCTGAACTCGTTTTGAGAGCATCCAACAGGCACTCAACTCAACAAACGAGTCTGTTTTACCGTATGCCGTCTCATTAAATTCGTCGAGGATAAACGTCAGCCGGTCGTTGGGTTTGAAGACGAAGCTGGCACCGTACAGATAGATAGGACGGCCGCTATCAAGCCAATCCATATCACCCTCATAACCGAAGGCCAGCCATGATGTCAAGTGATGTTCAAAGAGCAGACCAAGATGTCCGCCCCACTCGGTAGGCATGAAAGGAGCATCCTTACTACCCGGCACCATCACATCGGCTTGCATCGCGACAGCGGGAAACACTTTCCACCCGTCGAACAGGCTGACTTTCGTACCGATGGCGACATTAGCAAAACCGTTGGTATGCTCACCATCTTCCACAGCCAACAGGCGTTCTGCCTGGAAACGTAATTCGGCATGGTCGGAGATACCAAAGCGAATGAGCGACGAATTCAGCGACCAGAAGGTGATGTCGTAGTCGGACATGTTGTAACGTTCCCAACCGAAACCTGTTTCCAGTTGCAGGCGTCCCTTGGGCAGGATATCCACGCCTCCCACAGCCCCTGGCCGGTCGGCAGTAAAGGGCTTCACATCATTTTCCTGAGCTAAGACACATAGGGGTAGGATCGTCAGCAGAATTGTCAGTAGTCGTTTCATCAGTAAATGGATAGCATTTGAATGTTTTACGGCTACAAATATACGAACTTATTCTGGGATATGCAAGCATCGCTGCAAAAAATCGGGTAAAAACAGATTTAAACGCGACTCGGAATGTTAAAAATATCAAAAAAGTAAAATTCGCTCACCTATTTGCATCATGTTTTTGTATTTTTTCCGTACCTTTGAAGACGATTGGACTTAAAACATTCACAAAATACATATTAAAGTATGAACGACAAACTAAAAAGTATTGCCAACTCGTTCGCAGAAGAATACCGCAGCGATGCTATCTATCCTGCCCATCTCTTCAAGGCGGTATTGCACAAGGAG
>Ga0247610_10005796_pt1 | contig 12932 bp, 9 predicted proteins | sample 174DNAGHGhighgp2_FD_193483 | JGI IMG/M metagenome (GOLD analysis project Ga0247610, IMG submission 193483) | Sheep rumen microbial communities from Palmerston North, Manawatu-Wanganui, New Zealand - 1742 DNA GHGhigh gp2 | ecosystem: Host-associated > Mammals > Digestive system > Stomach > Rumen ...
AGGTCGCTCTTCACTACCGTCACTTCGCCCTCTTCGGGTACTCGTCCCTCGGGATTCTTGCCAAAGACGAAGTTCCACATCGTCTTGAATCGACCCTGGCCTGCGCCTTCTTCGTTCTGTACCATTAGTGTCGTAGGCTCTTCGTTCTGGAACGATCCATCACGATAGTTGGGCGAATTGAGCACACGCTCCAGCCTTTCCCCTTTCGGCAAAGATCCGAAAGGCTTGCTGTGCACAAAGGCATATACTCCAATGGGAATAGCCACAATGATGCAAATGATTGCTATCAACATCTTCTTCATTTTTTCTTTTTCAATAAAAACTCTTCTATACAACGACCTTGTTTTAGTGGGTCGCTTCGCTCAAAATTACAAGAAAATTGATTATAAAAATTATCAAAAGATGGATGTCCGCACCAGCTATAATAACGTCCCGTTTTTCTTATAATTTTTTGATTTAATTTTTCTATAATTTTGAGCGAAGCGACCCCTAAAACATCATTGTTATATAGAAGCCATTCTTCTATGCCCATTTCGCCTTTTCAAAATTCATGTCAATTCGCGATAATTCGTTGTATATTAAAAATTATATCTTATCTTTGCACCAACAAAGGACATCAAAAATGTGGATTAAGGCCGCTAATTCGTTAGTCATAAGACAGCTGAACACGTTTTGCTCCCACATTTTTTCATCTGAATCTGGACAGTTCATTGGGCTACGACCCCGCATTAGCAACGATAGATACAAGATGTTTCTGATGTTCGAAACGACTTATAGCATATAGATATGACCTATATTGGAATTGACGTAAGCAAGGCCTCTTTTGTAGTCGCCTACGGCTCGGAAAAGAGCCGCAACACGAAGAGTTTCATGAACACGACCAAGGGTATCCGTGAGTTTGCCCAAACCGTTGACAAGGGCGAGTGCCACTGCGTCCTTGAAGCCACAGGCAACTACAGCGCCCTGTTGGTTTATCTTCTCTCTGAGGCTGGGATCACAGTCAGTATGGAGAACCCTCGGAAGATAAAGAACTTCGCCCGCGTTATGCTCTCGACCATCAAGACGGACGAGATAGATGCCCGCATGATTGCACTGTACGGTGAGAAGATGAATCCAGTCCCATACAAGCTCCCGGGGGAAGCGATTCTCGTTATGAGGCAGAAACGGACGGTAATACGTCAGTTGAAGAAGCAATTGACTGCTACAAAGAACCTTAGGGAGTCTTTCGAAGCACTTCCGTATATTGATCCGAAATGCAGGAAATCCATGGAAAAGACCATCTCCTTCCTGGAAAAACAAGTCAAGGCCTTAGAGGAGGATCTTGCCTCCGTGGCAAATGACGTATATGAAAAGCAGATGAATCTGCTCACTTCCATCAAGGGCATCGGAGCCACGCTTGCAGCAGCACTCATCATGACTACTGGAGCCTTCACCTACTTTGACAATGCCAAGCAGTTCACCCGTTATCTTGGTCTGTCTCCGACATATCAGCAGTCTGGGTCTTCCATCAATGTCCGGGGGCACATCAATCGAAATGGCGACTCGTCGCTGAGGTCCCAGTTCTACGTGGCGGCGATTGCATCATTGAGATGCAATGCTGAATGCAGGGCATGCTATGACCGGTTAAAGGCAAACGGGAAGCCCGGCAAAGTCGCGGTCGTCGCTGTTGCCAACAAGCTTATCAGACAGGCTTTTGCAGTAGTCAGCCATGACACACCTTACATCGATGGATTTGTCTCTGCCATACCTTCTCCATCCCTGTCCACTATGGAAGAATGAAGTGTAAACTCCAGATTTTAAAAAGACACTAAAAAAACAAATTTAATTATTTTTTTTGTTTTTTTTATTACAGTTCGTGTTTAAAGAAATAAAAGAACACGTCGTTCTTCTACCAAGTAACGTATCAGGGACGAAATTATTGTCTTTGCCCGTTTGTTTTTCTCAAAAAGTCGCTGCAATTTGCCCTTATTATGTTGCGAACCTCACGCCGTTTTGTTTCAAAGGACTCATAAATTATCAAAAAAGACGAATAAATTTTGGATTTACCACATTTATGCCTTATCTTTGCACACGTTTTTATTTACCTTTCATTAATTAATACCTATTATGCAACAAAACGAAAAGGGTAGCAAGAGCTACTTGTTTGGTATTGTGTTGGTAGCCGTGTTGGGCGGATTGCTCTTCGGTTACGACACCGCTGTCATTTCTGGTGCCGAGAAAGGCTTGCAGGCATTCTTCAAGGGAGCCGACGGATTTGTGTACACCGACTTCATGCACGGCTTCACGTCGTCGTCAGCACTCATCGGCTGCATCATCGGCTCGGCGCTCTCGGGCCTGTTTGCCACACGCTTCGGCCGCAAGCGTTCGCTGTTCTTCGCAGGCATCTGCTTCTTCCTCTCCGCTTGGGGAAGCATGAGCCCTGAGACGGGCATTCTTGCCTATGGTGAGCCTTCGATGACGCTGCTCGTGGTCTTCAATCTCTACCGCGTGCTTGGCGGCATCGGCGTAGGCATGGCATCGGCCATCTGCCCAATGTATATCGGCGAGGTCGCTCCTGCCAACATCCGAGGCATGCTCGTGAGCTGGAACCAGTTCGCCATTATCTTCGGCCAGCTCGTCGTCTATTTCGTCAACCTCGTCATCCTGGGTTCACACGCCAACCCCATCTATGATGCTGTGTCGGGCGCAATCATGAACCTCACTGAAGCACAGTGGACCATCGAAACCGGCTGGCGCTACATGTTCGGTAGCGAAATGGTGCCCGCAGGTCTCTTCACCCTGCTCATCTGCTTCGTGCCTGAGACTCCACGTTATCTGGCCATGACCGGTCAGGACGAGAAGGCGCTGCACGTCCTCTCGCGCATCAATGGATATTCGAAGGCCGTTGACATCCTCGACAACATCAAGAACACCGTGGCTGAGAAGCGTGAGAAACTCTTCGCCTACGGCTTCATCTGCATCTTCGTTGGCGTAATGCTCAGCGTATTCCAGCAGACCGTCGGCATCAATGCCGTGCTCTACTATGCTCCGCGTATCTTCGCCGATATGGGCATGAACAACCCGATGATGCAGACCGTCATCATGGGCATCGTGAACATCACCTTCACCCTCGTGGCAGTGTTCACCGTCGAGAAGCTGGGCCGCAAACCGCTGCTCATCACCGGCTCGCTCGGCATGGCCATCGGAGCCTTCGGCGTGGCTGTGACCTTCGGCAACGAAGCCCTCAGCATCGTCACCATGCTCAGCATCATGGTTTATTCGGCATGCTTCATGTTCTCGTGGGGCCCCATCTGCTGGGTATATATCTCCGAGCTCTTCCCCAACACCATCCGTGGCGCTGCCACCGCCATCGCTGTGGCCTTCCAGTGGATCTTCAACTTCGTCGTAAGTTCTACGTTCGTACCGATGTTCAACATGCACCTCACCCCTGGCGATGACTTCGGTCACTGGTTCACCTACGGCCTCTACGGCATCATCTGCGTCATCGCTGCCCTCTTCGTCTGGAAGCTCGTTCCCGAGACCAAGGGCAAGTCGCTTGAGGATATGTCAAAGCTCTGGCGTGAACGGAACAAGAAATAACACTTAATCGCTGATTGACAGACAGAACGGAAACGTCGGATGCCTTCGGGGATCTACGTTTCCGTTTTTTATTTTGGAAAATTAGCTTGACAAAACATTGAAATATCGACAGATATTTGCCCACCCACAAAAAAACAAGAAGCGAAAAATAGATTTTTCAAAAATAAATAGTATATTTGCTGCGTAAATCAACAACAATCAACAACAATCAAGAACAATCAAGAACAAAATAGTTGTTGATATTAGAGATCAGTTAAAACATGGTATAAATATTTATATTTCGAATTATGAAGTTACAATTTCTCAAGACGTTTGCCATAGCAGCAACATTTGCTTTGGCATTAGCACCCCAGGGGAAAAGCGAGACCCTTCCTATTCCCGACGATTGCCGCATCATCGACAGCATCTGCTATAAGTTCGACGCGAGCAATAAGACGGCCCTCGTCAGCACATACATGACAGAGGCTGCCTACAGAGGGAAACCCTGGAATGACTATTACCAGTACGATGGTCGTAATCTGATTATCCCATCGACGATAACAATCGATTCCGATGAATACACTGTCGTGGGGTTTGACAATCCTTTCCGCAATGACATGTGGACAGAGTGCATTGACACGGTGGATATTCCTTCGACCATCACAAAAATCCCATTTCTTTTATTCTGCAATGTAAAAATCAAATCGGTGATTCTTCACGAGGGATTGAAGAACATCGGGGGTAGTGCATTCAAGGGCCAAAAGGAACTGACAGAAATAGAACTTCCTGAAGGACTTGAAGTCATCGGCGATATGGCATTCGAGTCATCAGGTCTGAAGGCTATTCGCTTGCCCAACAGCATAAAGCTACTAGGCAAAAGCATCTTTTCCAGTTGTAAGGATTTGGAGGAAGCCGTTTTGCCAGAAGGCATTCTCGAAATACCTGCTGGCCTTTTCAGCTACAGTTCCATTACAACCATCATCCTGCCTGCCGGTGTACAAAAGATTGGTGGGGGTGCGTTTTCAGGGAGCAAGCTCCAATCGATAGAATTTCCCGAATCGTTGCGTGAAATAGAATCATCTGCCTTCTCCAGCACGCCATTATCATCAGTAAAATTCAACGATGGAGTTGAGACTATCGGCTGGAGAGCCTTCAGTGACATGAATGGAGAGGGACTCTCGATCATTCTTCCCTATAATCTGAAGACCATCGGCCAGGAAGCGTTCTTAGATTCTCAGGTCAAAGAGGTGATTATACAGAAAAATGTGCAAAGCATAGGTGAAGATGCATTTAAGGGCTGTCCGATTGAAAAAGTAATTTCGCTCATCGATCAACCCCGCTACACTCCATTGCCCTTCCAGGCCTTCGATGACAACGTCTTTCTCTACAAGCCGCTCTACGTGCCCACTGGACTTGTCGAAGAATACCGCCGTCTCATCTACTGGAACAAGTTCTACGACATCTTCGAGATGGACATGTCTTCGCTTGATCGGGTGACCATCGACAGCGAAAGCCGCTACTTCACCATCGATGGCAGAGAGGTGGCTGCTCCCGAAAACGGCCTTTACATCATCCGAAAAGACGGCAAGGGCCAGAAGATACTCAAGAAATAAGACTTGCACAAAACAAAAAAGACGGAAACGTGGATGCCTTCGGGAATCTGCGTTTCCGTTTTTTTTATAACAAGAAACAAAATCAGCAGCTTGCAATCAATGGCTTGAGTTGCGAACAAGCCTTGACGGCCTGAAGGTCGCGAGCCAGTTGGGCCTTGAGATCGTCAAGCGATTCCATCTTGCGTTCATCGCGAATTCGGTCGATGAAACGCAGGCTGAGTCGCTGACCGTAGAGGTCGCCACTGAAGCCGATGAGATGCGCCTCGATGGTGAGATGATGCTCATTCTCAACCGTGGGACGATAGCCGATGTTTACCATCGCTGGAAAGCGGCGGGCATCGGAAAGTGTAGCAATGGCTGCATACACGCCACGACGTGGAATAGCGCTTTCATTCCCAACGGCTGCAACGTTGGCTGTGGGATAACCCAATCGGCGTCCCAGCTGATGACCGCGCACGACGGTGCCAGAAATCTCTTCGCCAGTGGTCACGAAACGGAACTGCTGGCCACGATACTCCATCTTGACCAAGTAGAATCGAACAAGGTCGGCAAGCAGACGGATAGCACTCTTTCGTGACAGCATTACCCGACGGCAGAACTGATTGAGCGTAAGGCCAGCCTCGCCCTCCTTGGCAAGCAGATCGAGAGCCGACGACTGCTGCTCAGTGAAACGCATCAGCGTACCTGCATCGTGCTGATCACTACGCCATAGGGCAAGATGTACGGGTGTAGCTACGATGTTCTCGTCGGCAACACGCACATAGGCACGCCAAAGTCCATCTTCTTCGCGAGCCATAACAGGACGGTCGGTCGAAGCGGGGATGGTAGCGATGAGCACCGTGTGACCTTCGGCTTTCACGGTCTCCCACGTGCAATTGACTTCGGGACGGCATCCCGTGTGGGCAGCCGCATCGATCATGTAGATCTCCTCGTCGCTGCGCACGCCGGCTATCGACCCATTGTCGCGAACACCGACGAGTAACCGTCCGCCATCGGTATTGGCGAAGGCGGAGATGCTGTGGGCTATCTTGCTCACGCTGGATATCTCGTATTTGAAATCCTGTTGCTGATGTTCGCCCTCGGCGATGAGTTCGCTCAGGCGGTCCTTGGGTTTCATTTCTCTTTCGATGTAATGGTTTTCTGGAAGGCCAGACGTGAGTCGCCGTTGGCCAGATGGATGATGCCGCAATAGGTGAAGCCATACTTTCGAAGCAGGCTCTGCATCGTTTTGTTGTCGGCATGGGTGTCGATACGCACGGTGTCGGTGAGTGCAAAAGCATAGTCGAGCACACGACGCATCACGCCATGTGCCTTCGGACCCGAAGCTACGCGATGGATCACATAGTATGGATACTCGTTGAGCCATTGACCATCGTAGATCACAGCATACGTCGGGTCGGGACCTTCAACGAGCGCGAAAGTGGCCACGGGCTCACCCTCGTCCTCCATCACATAGCTGACGCCACGCTCCACGTCATTCTCGATCTGCTGAGGTGAGGGATGACCATTGGCCCATTGATGGATGTTGCCTTCGGCCACCATCTTGCGGCGTGCCTCGTCGATAAGGGCAAGGATGAAAGGTATATCTTCTTTGGTAGATTTTCGTATCATAGAGTTTTGTGATCTTGTCGATTCTAATTTTGGCACAAAGGTAGTATTTTCTGACCAAACTACCAAAAAACTGAACAAATAAAAGTAAAAATGCAAACGTTTGTCTATCGATTTACATAAAAATCGTGAAAAAAGGGGATTTTCTCCTCCCAAAAGACGATTATTTGCGAAAAAAGAAGTATCTTTGCAGCCGGAAAATAATAAAAACTGCTATTTATCTCCCCAATGGCCGAAACCCGAGAGTCTGTCTTTCAGCAAATCAACGAAGTACTTGCGACTTACCAGCCCATCTCACTCGAAGAGATGAGCGCTGTGAAGTTGATGAACCGCATTGACACGAAGTTCGTCATCCCGCTGGTGCAGCTCAAGCCCCTGCTTCTGACCGCAGCTTCGCAGTACTACGTTCAGGTGCTCAACGGCAAGCCTACGGCAGCTTATCACACCATCTATCTCGATACCGACGACCACCGCATGTACAATATGCATCAGACGGGCCGCAAGGTGCGACAGAAGATCCGTGTACGCACCTACGAGGAGACAGGCGTCACCTTCCTTGAGGTCAAGAACAAGAACAACCACGGCCGCACAAAAAAGAAACGCATCGAGGTGCCGAGTTTCGAGAGCGTTTTCCAGAGCGACGAGGCCAGTCAGTTCCTGATCGAGAAGTCGTGGTACACCATCGATCAGTTGCATCCGCACGTCGAGAACTTCTTCGACCGCATCACCCTCATCAACCACGGCATGACTGAACGCCTCACCATCGACCTGGGCTTGCGGTTCCACAACTACGACATCGACACCCAAGCCGATATCGGCCACTGCGTGGTCATCGAACTGAAGCGCGATGGTCTCATCCATTCGCCTATGCAGGACATCTTCCTCGATATGCGCATCCTCCCCGGCGGCTTCAGCAAGTACTGCATCGGCAGCGCCTTTACCAATCCCGCCCTTCGCCACAACAACCTCAAGGAAAAGATGCACCGTGTGGAGCGTTTCCGCCAGATGCAGGAGGGGTTGTTGGTAATGTAGAAGGGAGTTAGCGCCCAAGGGCGCGGAGTTAACGAACGATACCTTCGCCGGTTGAAGTCGGGCCCCAAGAAACATCCGTCCGTTAACTCCCGTTTTCTCCCGCTAACTCCCGTTTACTCCCATCAACTTTCGCAAGTGCGAAAGTTAAGTTATTTGTTAATTATTAATTGTTAATTATACCCACTATGGATCCAGATCTTCTCGATGTTGGCTCAGAACTGATCAAGCCAATTGGCATGACCGACTTTTTGTTGCGTCTCCTCATCAACGTGCTCTTCGTGATCGGCATCATCCACTTCCTCTACTATCGCCGTTCGCGTCGCGCCGACTACTACTTCACTTTTGCCATCATCTCGCTCTCGACCTTCATGATCGTGGCATTGCTGGGCACCGTGAAACTCAAGACAGGTTTCGCGTTGGGCCTCTTTGCCATCTTCTCGATCATACGTTATCGAACGGAGTCGATGCCTGTGCGCGAGATGACCTATCTCTTTGCCATCATCGCCATCTCGGTGGTCAACGCCCTGGCGGGTGATGCCGTAGGCTGGATCGGCCTCATTGCCATCAATGTCATCTTTGTCGTCGCCATCTCTTTGGCCGAACTGACACGCAAGATGAAACACCTTGCCTGCAAGTATGTCAAGTACGACCGCATCGACCTCATTGTCCCTGCACGTCGCGCTGAACTCATTGCCGACCTCGAGAAACGCCTGGGCATCACCGTTCGTCGTGTAGATATTGGAACCGTCAATTTCCTCAAGGATATGGCGCTCCTCAAGGTTTGGTATGAGCCAGAGGACGGCAACGAAGAAAACACGGTCGATGAACTAATCAGAAAGGTACCGAATTTTTAAGGTTAAGAAAGGTTCTGAAAAGTTCGAAAGGTTAAGAAAGGTTGCTCACTTCGCTGCGCGCGAGCAGAGCTCGGAACGAAAGGCTTTCTGAACCCTTCAAACCCCTCAGAACCCTTCAGAACTCCTCAGAACCCTTCAGAACTCCTCAATGAAAAAATATCTTCTCTTCCTCCTGGCCATGCTCCCCATAGTCAGTATGGCACAGTCGGATGCCGGATTGTGGACATCGGTCGGCATCGACAAGAAAATCAACAAGAAACTCTCGTTCGGCCTTGAAGGTGAATTCCGTTCGCGCAACGACTTCAAGACTGCCGACCGCTGGAGCGTAGGCCTTGATGCCACCTGGAAGTTCAACAAGAAGTTCCGCGTGGCCGCTGGCTACGTCCTCCTTAACGATAACCGCAAGGAGAAAATCAGTTACAACAACGACGATCCCACGTCGGTCAACTACTACAACAACTGGCGTCCCTCCTACTGGACCGTCCGCCATCGTGTGTATGCAGGCTTTGGCCTGAGCACCGACGTTGGGCGCTGGTCATTCTCGCTGCGCGAACGCTGGCAATACACCTATCGCCCCGAGAAGACCACCACACGCTACGACTTCGACAACGCGAAGTGGGAGGACACCACCGTCAAAGGAAATGCCGGGCACGTGCTGCGTAGCCGTATTCAAGCGGAATACGACATCCCATTGTGCACCTGGACGCCCAACGCCAGCGTGGAACTCTACAATGCCTGGTCGGTCCAAAAGGTGCGCTACACCATCGGTGCCGACTGGAAGATCAACAAGAAGAACTCCTTCAGCATCTACTATCGTTTCCAGGACAATCGCGGCAGTTCGGATGATGGAGATTCAGACATGCACATCATCGGCTTGGGTTACAATTTCAAATTCTAAACTAAGTTATACAACCAAAATTTACGATAATTATATGTGTCTTTTTCTTAACACGAATTATCATGAATTTACATGAATTATAGGATGCAAGGTTTGTCAAAATAGACACATACTGAGCAATTAATGATAATTCACGATAATTCGTGTTAAAAGAAAAATAAGTAGAAAATAAAGATACTTATGAGAAAGTCAGTCTTATATATCTTGATGACTATGGCTGCCGTGGGCTTCACAGCCTGTGAAAGCGACGACACCGACTTCAGCGACATTATCAACAACAATTCGGGAGGTGGTTCGCAAGGCGGTGAAGGCGGCGGAGAAGAAGGTGGTGGCGAAGAAGGTGGCGGCACTGGTGGCAACACTTCCGACCTCACCATTACCCAGAGCAGCAGCCTATCGAAAGCTGTTGAAATCAACTGGACCAGCGTTGCTGCCGAACTTACCGTGGCTTCCGACATCTATTCCTCCCTCACCTTCGAAGGTACGGGCACACAGGTTATCATTACTTCGAGTGCCAGCCTCACCGACGAAGTGACCTACACCCTCAGCGGTACTGCCAGCAAAGGCTCGTTCTTCCTCAATGGTTCGACCGATGCCACAGTGGCCTTCAACGGCCTTACCCTCACCTGCGCCGATAGTGCTGCTGTCAACATCCAGAACGGCAAGCGCATCAACGTCGTTGTCGAGGGCACCAATACCCTCAAGGACGGAGCGAAGAGCAGCGGCAAAGGTGCTCTGGTGATCAACGGACATTCACAGTTCAGCGGCTCAGGCACACTGACGCTCTACGGCATGGCCAGTCATGCCTTCTGGGCTGACGAATACATCCAGCTCAAGCAATCGTTCACCGGAAGCCTTGTCGTGACCTACGCAGCAAGCGACGGCATCAATGTCAACCAATACTTCGAGCAAAACGGCGGCACTGTGAAGATTTCGGGCATCATGGGCGACGGCCTGCAGGTCAACGCCGATGAGAAATATACCGGTTACGTCAACATCAATGGTGGCACCATCGACATCAGTGCGGCGGGTGCAGGATGCAAGGGCATCAAGGCAGCAGGATACATTCGCATCGACGACGACAAGTCGGCTCCCGTCATCACGATTGCCAACAGCGGCACGGGCACCTACGACGACACCAACCGTAAAGCTGTAGGCGCTGCCTGCATGACAAGTGATGCCGACATCACCATCGACGCAGGCACCATCACGCTCAACGCAACGGGCAACGGCGGCAAGGGACTGAAGTGCGACTCTACATTCACCATGAACGGTGGTACGCTCTCAATCTCGACCTCAGGCACAGGTTTTACATCCAATGAAGACAGCACTTATCCAAAGGGTCTTAAAGCAGGCACCGACAGTGGCACGCTTGCAGGCGGCATCGTCATCAATGGCGGCAATGTCAGCGTCACCGTCAGCGGAAAAGCCAGTGGTTGCGAGGGTATGGAGAGCGACAACATCATCACCATCAAGGGTGGTGTTACTACCGTCAATGCCTATGACGATGCGATCAACTCGGGCAGCGACATGACCGTTGAAGGTGGCTGCGTCTATGCTCGCTCGACCAACAACGACGGCATCGACGCCAACGGCAACTGCTACATCAAGGGCGGATTGGTCTATGCCATCAGTGGCAATGCTCCCGAAGTGGCGATTGATGCCAACAGCGAAGAGCAGAAGAAACTCTACGTCACTGGCGGCACCATTGTTGCCCTTGGTGGCCTGGAGTCGGGCGCCAACCTCTCGCAGACCTGCTATGCTGCTTCCTCTTGGAACAAGAACACCTGGTATGCGCTGACCTACGGCAGCGAAACCTTCGCCTTCCAAACCCCATCGAGCGGCGGCACCACGATGGTTGTTTCTGCTCCTTCTACCCCATCGCTCCAGAGCGGTGTCAGCGTTTCGGGCGGCACGGAGGTCTTCGACGGCGCGGGCTACACCGGCGCCACGGTGAGCGGCGGCTCCTCCGTCACTCTCTCCAACTACACGGGCGGCGGCACACCGGGCGGCCCCGGCGGCGGTGGCGGCCCCGGCGGCGGCCGCGGCTGGTAAACGAAAAGAAAAGATTGCGGGCCATCCTTTTGGGGATGGCCCGCTTTTTATAGAATGTGTCTCAAAGACCCTTTCGTTCCAAAAAGGTATCGTCCGTTAACTCCGGCGAAGCTAACTTCCGCTAACTCCCGTTAACTCCCAAGAAGTCAACTCCCGTTGACTCCTTAACCTCACTTCACCGTAAAATAACGGTACTTGATGTCGTAATTGAAATGAACTTCGAAGCAAACGTCGCGCCCCTGGTGCTTCTTGAGCTGCTCGATGAAGCCTTCGCCCATCTTACGTTCGGTCTTGCTGAGGTCATCTTTGCTTCGTTTCTCATATTCCTCAATCTTTGCGGGAATCTCCTCTGCCTTCATAATGGGGTGCTTGATATGATTGCTTGAGCTGATGGGCATATAGATGCCGCCGCCCAAGTCGCGGCATTCGCTCAAGCTGTGTTCGCCATCGCCGCGCTTCTCGATCTTCAGGATGCCCCAGACATCTTCGACGACATGAAGTGTAGTGGTGGTAGTGTATGTGCGCTTCACAACGACGGTGTCGCCCTGCTCATTGACCTTCTTGCGTTCGGAAGTGCGGGTGGTGACATACTCCAGCACGTCGATGGTCTTGCCGTCCTGATCGTACGAACCTGAGAGCTGGAACTTGTCGCGCGCCTCGCCCTTGCGGCCATAAAGCTCGTAGTCGTCGTAAATCTCGTCGAAGAGGTTGGGTTCGATGAGGAGCTTGTTGTTGCTGAGCGTCTTCTGCTCGTCGGCGGTGAGCGTCTCGCTGCTGTAGAGCACTTTCTGCTCGGAGTCCTTCGCCTTGCCCTTGGCATAGGTGCGCAGCAGCGACACCTTGGCTTTGAGCGACGGATGGTCGAGCAGGAGATTGAAGATCTTGCGATAGCCTACCACAGCGGCTGCCATCTTGATGATGGTAATGTACTTCTTGGGAATAACCTTGATGATCATCTCGATGTCGTTCATGCCGAAATCGTACTTCACCTCGGCTTGCCACGTGTCGATGCGTTTGCGGTTCAGGTCGGCCTGGTCCCACACGTGGCGCAACACATAATGCGCCGGGTTCTCGCCAGCAGGCGTGACGATGGAGGGCGGCAGCAGCAACAGCTTCTCGCTGAGCATCTCGTTGTTGACCAGTGTCTCGCCTTTGGCCAGCGTGAGTTCGCGACGCACGGTCTGCTGCCCCATGCACGAGTATTCCACCTTCAGATTGCCTGCGGGAAGTTCATCAAGCATATATTCGCCCTTTTCGTTGGCTGCTATACCGCGATTGGCAGATGCGACATAAACCGTGGCATAAGGGCAAGGC
>Ga0247610_10005797_pt1 | contig 12931 bp, 9 predicted proteins | sample 174DNAGHGhighgp2_FD_193483 | JGI IMG/M metagenome (GOLD analysis project Ga0247610, IMG submission 193483) | Sheep rumen microbial communities from Palmerston North, Manawatu-Wanganui, New Zealand - 1742 DNA GHGhigh gp2 | ecosystem: Host-associated > Mammals > Digestive system > Stomach > Rumen ...
TTCTCCGCTTCGATCGTGGTGATCTTCGCATTCTTAGTCGGCCGCTTGCCGTTGCATGCCACTTCATTTGCACGTGCCACATCCTCCGGATCACAAGGCGGATAGTTGTTCGCCAGGGATGCCAGGGTCAGCTCGTCCGTGGAAAGGTGCAGACCGTTACAGGTAATGGTCATATCGATGTTCTGTCCGGAGTTCATGATCGCCTCGCCGGTAGCTGCCATAAAGGTGAACGCACCGTCCGGAAGCACTTCGTGAGTCACGTGCTCATCACCGATCTGCAGATACTGGATGTGCTCCGGATCGGAGATCCAGTCAAGGTACAGAAGGGATGCCAGCGGTTCCTCATTTGTGGTCGGGAAGAAGATCTTACGATCACCTGCGGTGGAGTCGCAATACTTGATGTACTCACCGTTGGAAGCTTCAAAGCAGTCAACTGCTACAAACTTCGCATCCGGACCGACCAGTCTCGACAGGTTCGCGTTAATGGAATCATCACCGTTTCTGAAAGGATAGTCCCAGTTGTGCATGAACGCACCTACATAACCGGCCTTCATCATATCATCCTCGGTGGAGTCACCGGAGGTGTAGATCGCGAAATCATTCCACATAAGGCCCTCGTTGTACCACTGGTTAAGGATGCGGCATGCTTCCTTCGTTCCGTTCTGGGTAAGCTTTCTGTCGTCAAAACCATTCACATAGAACTCTTTATCCGTGATGTTCGGATCCATCATGGACTCGATGAGCAGTGCTGCTCTCCAGCCTACATCATAGGAAACGGAGAACGGTACCATCTTACTTGCATCTGCTCCGAGCAGCGTATCCGCATTGTCCCTGAATGCAACAAGCATATCATGGAACTCTTCTCTCGTCGTCGGCTCTTCCAGTCCGAGCGTATCGAGCCAGTCCTTACGAACGAAGGTTACGATACGGTTGTTGTTCGCGCGCTTTCCTTCGATCGCCCAGAGCGTACCGTCGGCAACACTCTTATCCCAGTACATATTGGTTGTACCGAGCCAGTCCCAAAGATGCGGGAGGTCGTTCTTGTTATCGACAACGAGATCCTGAAGGTCGATCACACCGCCCATATCCGCATAGGTCTGGATCGTCGGATAGGAATAGGTCAGGCAGATGTCCGGAGCCGTACCTGCTGCCAGCAGGTTGTTGATCTCATCCACCTCGGTCCAGCGGGGAACTGCCACAAACTCTACCTCGACATTGTGATCCGCCAGCATTCCGGCCTTGATGTAGTCGGTATACATATTGTTCGTCGGATCGGATCCGCCGTCATTGCCGCGGTCGTAAACCTCTACGGTAATGTGTCTGGTCTCTGCGAATTTGCCGTCAACGAGTTCGGAGCTGTTGCCGCCCTCGATCTCACTGCCGTCACCTTCAAAGGTGCTCTGCGTGACCGGCTCGTTCGTCACGTTGTTCTCAGGCGTCGCCGGACCCGGGTCAGCCGTGTTTCCGCAGGCGATCATGGATGTCAGCATCGTGCCTGCCAAAACAAATGACAAAACTCTTTTTTTCATTTTTTTCCTCCTCTTTTGTTTATATTTTGCGGCTGCCTTGCCGTCAAAAACATATTTGAAGTTTCGTTTTATTCCTTAACCGCACCGATCGTAACGCCCTGGATAAAGTACTTCTGCAGGAACGGATAGATGCAGAGGATCGGGATCGTGGAAAACATGACGATCGCGGATTTGATGGACTCCTGCAGTCCCGGTGCGGAGAAGCCCTCCTGCGTCGCGACTTCGACACTGTTGATATTATTCAGGATGTTGTACAAAAGAAGCTGCAGCGGATAAAAATCCTTATTCTTCATATACATCAGTGCATCCGAGTAGCCGTTCCAGCGTCCGACCGCATAGAAGAGTGCGAGGGTCGCAAGTACCGGCTTCGACAGCGGCAGATATACTTTCCAGAGGATCGTGAAATAGCTTGCCCCGTCGATCTCCGCCGCTTCCCGCAGGGAATCGGGGATGCCGTAGAAAAAGCTTCTCAGGATGATCATGTTGTACACGCTTAAGACTCCGGGAACGATGAGTACCAGCGGATTGTCGAGAAGATGAAGTTTCTGCATCAACAGGTAGTTCGGGATCGTTCCGGCGTTAAAGAACATCGTGATCGTGATAAACATATTGATCACGTTCCGTCCTTTCAGCTTGGAAAAGATCAGCGGATATGCACAGAGCGTGCTCATCGCAAGGCTCGCAAAGGTGCATACGAAAGTCAAAAATGCCGTCCATACGAATGACTTGATGTACTTCACATCCGACAGCACCGTCGTATATGCGTCAAAGTTCAGTCCCTTCGGCAGAAGATACACCTCGTGCTTTACCAGATAATCCGTTCCCGAGAGCGATCTCGCGAGAAGGTTGATCATCGGGAGCAGGCAGATGATCGAGATGATCACGCAGATCGCTACGATCACCCAGTCTCCGAATCTTACTTTCAGCGAGTACAGGCCTCTTCTGTCATCGATCATATCTACTTTCATGACGATCCTCCCTCTTTACATGATCCCGCGTTCGCCCATCTTGCGGGAGAACCAGTTGGCAAGCAACAGGAATATTACATTGACAACAGATTGGAACAGGCCGACGGCAGTCGTTAGTGAGAACTGCAGTCCCTTGATACCGTTTTTATAAACGTAAGTCGAGATCACTTCCGCCTGCTGCATGACCAGATTGTTCTGCAATGCGAACGGGCGGTCAAAGTTGGAGCCGACGATATTACCGAGTGCCAGGACCAGAAGTACCACGATGGTCGGCCGGATCCCCGGAAGGGTGATGTGCCACATCTTCTGGAAACGGTTGGCACCGTCCACGGAAGCCGCCTCATACAGCTCCGGAGAGATCCCGGAGATGGCTGCAAGATAAATGATCGAGTTCCATCCGAAGGACTGCCAGATCCCGAGGCCGACATAGGTCTTTACCCAGGTCGGTCCGTGGTCCAGGAAGTGGATCGGTTCCATTCCCAGTTTCTGGATCACCATGTTGATGAGACCGTTGGAGGGAGCAAACAGCTGCAGTGCCAGTCCGTAGATGATGACCCACGAAAGGAAATGCGGCATATATGCGATCGTCTGCACGGACTTCTTGAAGATCTTGAAACGAAGCTCATTCAGCAGAAGTGCAAAGATGATGGGAATCGGGAAACCGACGAGGATGTCCAGCAGGTTCAGACTCAGCGTGTTTCTGAGTGCATAGAGAAAATCCTTATCGCGGAATGCCTTGATAAAATACTCGAATCCGTGATTCTTTGCCCACGGCATTTCCGAGACGCTCTGAACGATACTGTATTTCTTGAACGCGATCAGAACATAGTACATGGGGCTGTACTTGAAGACAACAAAGTAAACGAGCGGCAATGCCAGCAGAACATAAAGCTGCCAGTATCTTTTGATGTATACCGAAAAGCTCTGCTTTGCAGGCTTATACGGCACCTTCTTTACCGCTGCCACGTCCCCCGAAGGCGTTTCGAACTCCACGCTTTGGACTTCCTGACTCGTTTCGATATTGGTATTCTCGTCTCCCACGTCTGCCTCCTGACTTAATCTTTAAAATACTCTGGCCTCTGACTTCTTATCTTTTCCTCGTCGAACCCATAGCGGTTCAGGTGTTTCTTTACCAGCTCCACGGCGGTCTTCCGGTCTCCCGCCTTGATCGCCTCGAGCATGTTCCGGTGATCTCCCACCACCTTGAGATCCTTTACCGTTTCTACCGAGAGGTTTCGTACCCGGTCAAAGTGGATCATCAGTGTGGAGTGGATCTCGTAGATGATGTCTTTTTTGACCGCCGTGTAGATCATCTTGTGAAACTGATTGTCCAGTTCGAAGATCTTGTCCGTCATCTCCTTGGAGAGATAAAACTCCTGCAGCGATACGTTTTCTTCCAGTTCCCGGATCCCGTTCTCATCGATCTTCTCACAGGCTTCTTCGATCACCGCGATATCCGTGATCTTTCTCAGGAATCTCGCTTCCTCTACCATCTTCGGATCGATCTTTGAGATAAAGCTGCCTCTCTGCGGATAGGTTTCGATCAGGTATGCTTTTACAAGTTCGATGATCGCTTCCCGGACCGGCGTGCGTGAGATCCCGAGTTCCGCCGCCAGCTCATTCTCCGAGATCGCCGTCCCCGGCTTCAGATCCAGGGAAATGATGTTTTCCTTCAGCGCCCTGAGTGCATAATCTCTTGCTGTCTCTCGGGGAAGTCTTGCCGTGATCTTCATTCCGCCCTCTCTGTCGTCCTTTGTGTTTTTGCCGTATGGCATACTTGTATACTAGCATTTTATAGTTTGATATTATCAAAAAAAATTGCCCTTGTAAAATGTTTTTTGGGCAATTTTTAGATAAAGATTCTCTTTTGTTTTTGTTGAAACTGTATAAAGTTACTGCGGGGACTGCTCCTCCATATGACCAGCGCCGAAAGGATCGTCCGCATGGTCGGGATCCCGCGGACCGAAAACCTTTTTCAATATCCTTCAGGAACGCTTTGTCGACGACTGCACCGTCACGACCGCACACAGCGCCAGTGTGGCGACTACCACCGCGGCGGAGATCACTGTCAGTTTCGCATGTTCCGCGATCCTCGGACTCCCGAGCGCATTGACATAGACACTGACGGTATTGGCCAGCTGCAGTACGGAAAAGATCAGATAGAACGGCAGCGCGGATCGCATCTTGTGATACGAAGCTGCCAAAAGAAGGAGCAGAAGTCCCGAAAGCATGTAGCGTTCATGCATCCCGGTTGCGAAGCAGAAAACAGGCAGGATCAGGATCGCCCCAAGCAGCGAGTACTTTTTCGCATCCGCGCCGTTTTTCGCGGAAATGAAAAAACTGAAAAGTGTGATCACGACGATTGCGGCCGTGCCCCAGATCCTGCAGGGCACATGAAGGAAAGTCGTATCAAGACCGGCCCAGTTGCGTCCGACGAGCGCCCAGAAATTATAAGCATGTACACTCACATACGGCATCCCGCTCTGCACGGAAAGATATTGCGACAATGCTTCCTTTAATCCGAACGGAAGACATAACAGGATCATCCCCGCGATCACGGCAAGTCCTTTCCCGATCTCCGTCAGAAGACGCTTCCTTGAAAAATCCCGCAGGATCACCTGATCGACGAACCCGGCGATCAGCACCGGTGCAAACGTAAGGCTCTGCTGCTTTACCAGAAGTGCCGCTCCGTACCAGAGATACGCCGCCGTCAGTTTCCGTTCCGTCAGCGCAACGCACATCAGAGCGATCAGCAGCGTAAAGCATCCGTCGGTCTGTCCCCACATCGCAGAATTGTGGATCACGGCAGGATTAAAGAGATAAAGTGCAGAAAACAGAAGTGCCTTTCGCCCGCTTCCGTATTTTCCGGCAACACGCCAGACCAGGATCCCGGCGGCAATGTCACAGAGGATCGGCGGCAGCATGACGATCGTCTCCCACAGATGCGGATCTCCCGCAGCAAAGGTATTTGCGATCGTCCCCATCATCCAGAGCACATAGAGATACAACGGCGGATACGGCCACTGCACTTCATCCGAATAAAACTGCCCGGGTCCGACACGGCAGATCCTCTCCGTCCATTCCAGAATGGTTTCGGGATAATGCGGATATGTATACGCAAAATAACAACGCAGCGCGAACGCCGCGATCGCGAGAAAGATCAGGATCAGCAGATTTGTTGTTTTCTTCTTCACGGAGTCCTCATTCCTTCTCCCGGTCTTCCCGTCGGTGCAAAAGACAGCAAAGAGAGATCATCAGCACAAGCCCGAAAGGATAAACCGGATGTCCGGACCATTCCGTCAGCATGCCGAATGCGACCAGACCGAGCGCCAGCAGAGGATACACCTCTGCCGCCGTTTGTTTCCTGTGTTTCCAGACGCCTCCCGCCGCAGTCAGATAAGAGCATCCGATCAGCAGCGCAAACAGTATCCCGGCCGGGATCCCGTACTGATACATATTCTGCAGATAAGTATTATGTGCGTGATAGATGAGCCAGTCCTCATCCACGATGATATGTCCGGGATAATGTCCGGCAAATGTCATCCGTTCCAGGAACAGTCCCCAGATGTAAGTCCGTCCGTTACTCACGTCCCGTTCCGTATCGATGGAGACTGCCTCATCGTCCCCCTCCTCGATCGGATTGTAATCCTCATCGAGATGAACGCTGATCCCCCACTTCCCGAGAGAAAGCGTCAGGAAACGGGAGAGTGAAGTGTACTTGGGAGAATCCGAGGGATCCTCCGGATGTATTCTGGTCGGATTATCATACTCCGTAGCGAAATAGGTCGGCTGTTTAAAATACGCCGGAATGTAACGGATCAGATAATATCCCGGCAGGACGAGAAGAGCCGTCAGCAGAAACGGAAGTGCGAAATGCAGCAGGATTTCTTTTCGTCTTTCTTTGAACCGGATCATCCGGATCAGGAAAAAGACAAACAGGGAAAACAGCAGTCCGGTCAGATAGGTCCTCGTGTAATTATAGAATGCCAGCACGCCGAGCCATCCGGTCAGCAGGTGAAATACGACAAGTGCGATCTTCCGGAGTGTTCCCTTGTGCATACGCCAGGAGGCATCCAGCAGTGTTGCCATGGTCAGCATCACACTGCCCAGATACATGCCCGCCATGTTTTCATTTGCAAAGTATAACAGATACCGTTCCGTATCATACGGACGGTGCCGCAGTGATTTGTAACTGATGAAGAGGAAGGATAATACCATCGCCGCCAGATAGGATGCAAAGATCCGTCTCCTCGTTTTTTCGTCGGAGCAGACCATAAAGAACGCGGAGAAACCTACGGTAAACACGATCACGTAATAGTATCCGGGATTAAAGACCGTCAGGACGACAACATAGACCAGCCACAGAAGCAGAAGACCTTTTTGCCGCATCGTGCCCTGCGTGATCTTTTTCAGGAAGACGCCGAAAAGATTTTCCCGGATGATCTGATGCAGCAGTGCGATCAGCATCCATCCCCAGAAAAGCACCACAAGTTTCCCGAGCCGGATCACATCGGTAAACTGATAATTACAGACATCCGGGATCATCTGTTTTTCATACCCGATGTGTGTGATGAGATAACAAAGCGGAAGCCACGCAAGCGAAAACCACGTCAGATAATACTTCGGCTTCATATTGACGAGGATCAGTGCGGCAAAAGAACTGCAGAAGATCCGAAACGGCACCGCCTGTTCATAACTGTGCCCGGCGTTCATAAACTTCACGCCCATATGGATCATCACAAAAAGCAGTGCGACCGAAAAGAAAGCCTGCCATGTTCTCCATTCCCTGAAGCGCCTGATCATGATCTTCTATCTCTCCTTTACGATCTTTCCGCCTTCGACGCGGTAGACCCGGTCGCATTTTTCGATCGTCTGCAGACGATGTGCGATGATGATCAGCGTCTTCTCACCCTGGAAACGGTTGATCGATTCCATGATCGCGGATTCCGTATCATTGTCCAGTGCACTCGTCGCCTCATCGAGGATCAGTACTTCCGGATCCTCGTAAAGCGCACGTGCGATCCCGATCCTCTGCCGCTGGCCGCCGGAAAGCCGTACGCCACGCTCGCCGATCCCGGTATCAAGCCCGTCCGGCAGTGCGCGCACAAACTCATCGAGCTGTGCTTCCTTTAAGACTTCCCAGATCCGTTCCTCCGAGATCTCCGCCTCCGGGATCCCGAATGCCACATTCTTCCGGATCGTATCATCCAGCATGAAGATCGTCTGCGGAATATATCCGATGTTCTTTAACCAGCGGCGGTAATTCTCCGGTGCCATGACGTCGGCTCCGTCTGCCGTGATCGTTCCTTCCTGCATTTTAAGTAGTCCGAGCAGTACATCCACGATCGTCGATTTACCGGCACCGGAAGCACCGACGATGCCGACGCTTTCGCCGACCTTCACGGTAAGTTCTGCGTGTTCAAAGATCTGCACGTCCGTCTGCGGATAATGATAGGAAATATCTTTTAACTCTATACTCTCACGGATTGGCAGTTTTTCCTTTACCGGTGCAAAATCCGTCATATCCGTAGCATTCGCTCCGATCTCATCCTGCAGATTGTCGGAGACACCCATTAAGAACGGTTCGAAGTAAGCGATGTTGTTGATCTGATTGTTGATCCGGTTGGCGCAGGGCATGAGGCGAACGACCGCGACGCCGAAGGCAGCAAGGATGGCCAGCATCTGCTCGGCATTCCGGCCGTTCAGATTTAAGAAGAGCATATACAGTACCATTGCAGCGACACAGATCGTCTCGATCAGAAGGCGCGGAATATTACTGTAAAGCGTATATTTCTGTACCGCATCCACATAGCCTTTCCCGCAGCGGATATATTCATCCACAAAGTAGGATTCGCGTCCGCCGATCTTGACGTCCTTGATCCCGGTCACAGTCTGAGAGATCCATTTGAAGAGTCCGCTGTAAAAATCCTGATTGTCTTTTCCCGCTTTCTGCATCATCGGTTTTAATACCGCTTTGATGAGAAGCAGCGTCACGATCAGCAGCGCCGAGATCATCAACGTCATGCGCGGCTCCGCGACAAAGAGAACGACCGCGAGAAATACGAAAACGATCGCTTCGCTCACCAGCTGCAGCAGCGAAAGGATCAGCGCATACATATTGTTCACATCCGAAGTGATACTCCGCTGGATCACCGCCGTATCCGCATAGAGGAAGTATTCGTAATCCCTGCGGATGTAGTTTTTCATCATGCGCTCCGATGTGCGGAACTGATTGGTGTAGACGAAGCGGTAAAGTACTTTCTGCTGCAGATAAAGAAACAGATTTTTGAAAATAAAGAGAAATACCAGCGTCAGCATGATCAGGATCGTAAAGCTGCGCGGCGAGGACATCCCCAGCATTTCATAGATCGTCCGTACGATGTCATTCTCCGCTACCGCGTTTTCATTCATGACCACGGTCATGACCGGGATGACGATCGTTACGGATGCCGTTTCCAGCAGCGCCCCGAAGAGCATCATGAGAACAAGCACGATCATAAAACGTTTCTGTTTTGCGTCCAGCAGGGCGCTCAGTTTTGTCAGTATTTTTTTCATAAGTCTAAATCTTCAGATAATGTCTGTGTTTTAAAGGATCCTCGTAGCGGTCCATAAAGTCATGGCCGAGGCGGATCTTTTCATCCGCAAAATCGATGGCGGCAAGCTCCGTAAAGACCGAGATCGCGGTATCGAAATGCAGTCCCTCGAAAAAATTCAAAACCTCCATGGGCACGCCGGAAGATACCAGCGGACACTGCGGAAAATATTTCGCATAATCCAGCAGATCCCTCGGATGCGGCTTGATAAACACCAGAGCCTCTTCCCCGTTTTCGTCGTGTCCGTATTCCGCGATCTGATCCTCCATGATCTTTCTTCTCGTTTCCAGATCACAGAGCGGATCCGAAAGGATGAGTACGGTCTTCTTTCCGCTTTCGCGTGCCGTTTTGATACACGCCTCGATCTCTTCCTTATTTTCCACAAAGATGCGCAGAAGAAGATCCTTATCCTCTGCCGTAAGCCGCTCAAACAGCGGCCGACGCGGTACTTCCCTGTATTTGCGATAGTCGTATTGTAGCACAGAACGGTCATTGATTTCCATATCAATGCAGTATTTCGCATAACCGTTCTCGATATGGATGAGGTTCAGGGCTGCGAAAAAAGCTTTCATCCGAAAGTGTCCCTGATTCGAAACTCTTGCCGCATCCAGCGTTTTCAGGCAGTCCAGGCCGTCCTCGATCGCGTGGTAGCGGATCTTTTTCCGGTTCAGATACACACCGATCGGATCCGCATCGCAGAAAACATAGACCTCCCGATACGCTTTAAAGTCCACCGGAACAAACGGTTCCTGACACTTCGCAAATTTCTTTGTGAAGCGGATCCGCTGCAGCATATTCTTCGCAACACTCCCTCGGTCGATCTTGTATTCGGCAAGTTCCGGAAAGAAGTCTTCCCGCTTCTCATCATACTCGATGACTTCCTCAAAGTACCCGGTCTTTTCCGCACGTTCCTTTAATCCGCGGAAACGGTTGGACATCAGGCTTAAGACCAGCGTCGCGCCTCCCTGCTTTTCTTTGGGAAGCGCCAGCTCTTTCAGCAGCGTGATATACACATGGTAAAAGGTATGACAGACATAGATACGGTCCTTCATCTACGCCACACCCCTTATCTTCATCCATTTAAGATGCAGTGCACGGATCGTTCCCGGCGAAAGCGAAAGCAGCTGCAGGGACATCCTCTGCCGCTTCGAAAGAAAACGGTTTTTCCGGATCTCCTCTTTTTCGCTTCGTACAAAACGCACGATACGCATATAGAAACGGTTTTCCTTTTTCATTTCCGTAACGGGGATATGCAGCAGAAAATCCAATGCCTGCACCAGGCGGAAACGTGCCGCCTCGCGCAGGTATTCCGGATACCGGACCAGTGCGATCCGGTAGGCCGCAAATGCATTATACATCATATCCTCATACAGTTTCTGCCGGTAACTTCCCCGGGTCGCGCTTTCGCTGCTGTGAAAGATGTTGTATCCGACCGTGCCGACCGTGGGGATCCCCGCTTCCAGCTCCGGCAGCATCCGGAGCAGCAGTTCAAAATCTTCATTCTTCCTGCCTTCCGTAAAACGGTAGTTTTTCAGAAACGAAGCGCGAAATAGTTTCGTGCAGAACGAACTGTCACCGATATGCATCATCAGTTCGCGGAAAAACTCTTCCTCCGAGAGCCGTTCCTCCGCTCCGTCCTCCCGGCGCGGCGGACAGATCAGTGTTCCGTCCGGCGCATAGTCCCGGCTCATCAGCTGTACGACCTGCACCTTCTGCTTTTGATTTCCCGTCATACAGGACAGCAGCGTCTCATACATCCCGGGCTCGATCCAGTCATCCGCATCCACAAACCCGATGTACTCCCCTTTCGCTTCCTCGATGCCGGTATTCCTCGCAGCGGATGCGCCGCCGTTTTCCCTGCGGATCACACGGATCCGGCTATCCTTTTGGGCATAGGAATCACAGACCCCGGCGCTGCCGTCCGTCGATCCGTCATCGACGAGGAGGATCTCCAGATCTTTGACGGACTGCGCCAGCACGCTGTCCAGACAGCGCGGCAGATAAGCCTCTTTATTATAGACCGGTATGATGATCGTGATCATGGGCTCTGATGCCATCTCCTGTATCCTTTACACATCCGCGGATCCTGCCGTCCGTCGGACCTTATCATTTACGCATCCGTGTATCCCGCAAACGCGGCTACCACCTGCGGGTAAAGCGTTCCCCCTGCCCAGGCTTCAGTTCACGGTCCCGGCACATCGGCTGTAATGCGTGGCTCTCCGGGTCTTCCTCTGCAAAAGACAGCGCCTTCCCGGCCAGCAGATCCTCCGCCACACGCAAAAACTGCGTGGCGGCATTCGGTGCATTCCAATAACGGATCATGGTCTCATAGGCCTGTCTGCCCTCTTCCCGGCGCTCCTCCCGTTCCAGGATCGCCCAGGATACCTTCCCTGCAAACCACGGCATATTCCGGCCGCCGTTCACCGCCCCGTTATATCCCTGCTGAACCAGATACGGCACCGCACCGATCTCCGGCCTGGCCACGACAAAACACCCGCTGTTCATTGCTTCGTTCAGGACCGCACCCCAGCCTTCTTTTTCATCGCTGGTAAAAAGAAAGATGTCACTGCGCTCCATCTCGCTGCGGATCTCGCCCGGCTTTAAAAAACCGGTAAAACGCACCACCTGCTCCAATCCTTTTTTCCGGACCAGTGCGCGGAGCTCTTCCTCCATCTCGCCGCCTCCGGCCATCGTCAGTACAAATCCGCCGCCGGCAGCGATACTCTCTGTCAGTCCCGGCCTAAACTCTTTGTGACCGTGAAGCAAAAGATCCGCAGTTTCTATTGCGATCTCCGGATGTTTCCAGTCGATCATGCGGCCGGCCCAAAGGAGGCGTACCGGCTCGCCCTCTCCGCTTTTTTTCGCAAAGAGTTCATCTATATCATAATGCTTTACTTCCGGGAAATAACCCCACACAAATTTCTTTTTCGGAAAAGCCCTCACCAGCCGGTAATCCGAACCCACATAGGCCCCGGCACACAGAAGGTAATACGGCGCTTTCCGGTATTGCGTAAAATCATGATATTTCTTTTTCAGTCCTCTGGGGGAAATGAACTTCCACTGTCCTTCTTTATAGATCCGTTCACTGTACCGGAAGGTCAGTTTCCCGCTCTGAAGGCGCTCCTCCAGTGACTTCTCCGGACCATCCGCCTCCACGCCGCCCCAGATCACCACATCACTGTCTTTGACCAGCAGCGCAGCCGTTTCCGGATCCTCCTGCCAGATCCTGACATAAGCGTATTCGGCAAGATCCAGCGCCCAGCCCATACGGACCCGTTCCTCTTCCATGGGTTCCGTCTGCAGGAAAGTAAAATCTACGCTTTCCGCCGCGGAAAAAGCGTCACACAGAGGGCGTTGATGGTGATTGAAATAGTTGGATACCAGTGTGAGCTTCATCCGTCTTTCCCCTCTGCGTTCCCGCCGCGGCAATAGTCGTATCCGCGGGAAGGAGCGATCATTGGTGCCTTGGACATCGGTCCGTCCGCATAAAGATCCGTCTTCACTTCCCCGCTTAACGCGCGCTCACAAAACGCAAGGAATCGTTCCGCAGCTACAGCTGCATTCCATTCCTCCGCGATCGTCCGATAGGCTGCTCTGCCGAGACGCGCCCGAAGCCCCTTGTCTTTCGCCGGATCTTCATTGCACGCGCGGTACAGGAGCTCCCCAAGTTTCTTCGTATCTCCGTCGGGATAGACCAGACCGTTTTCTCCGTCGCGGATCAGGTATGGGACCGATCCCGCGCCGCTTCCCGCGATCACCGCACATCCGGCATTCATCGCTTCGTTTACGACAGCACCCCAGCCTTCCTGATGATCGCTGGTCAGGAGATAGACGTCACTCT
>Ga0247610_10005798_pt1 | contig 12930 bp, 7 predicted proteins | sample 174DNAGHGhighgp2_FD_193483 | JGI IMG/M metagenome (GOLD analysis project Ga0247610, IMG submission 193483) | Sheep rumen microbial communities from Palmerston North, Manawatu-Wanganui, New Zealand - 1742 DNA GHGhigh gp2 | ecosystem: Host-associated > Mammals > Digestive system > Stomach > Rumen ...
ATTGATGACCTGATTAGTATCAATTTTCATCTGATGAAAGGCGAGTGACAACTCATTCATAAACGCAATATTAATATCCCTCTGGGCATTTTCAACCAGTTTGGCCGCTTCGGCAACTTTTATAGATTCAGCTTTGTACACACCAGCCTTAATGATCAGGCTGTAAATTTCGGCTACATTATCAAGTGTTTCTTCATCCATGCCGGAGACGATCTTCAGAATATTAAACACCCGATGCTCTTTATCTCCCGGATTGATTCGTTCAGGCGAATATGCTACCTTAAAATCCTGTCCGCACACCAGCCCGGATTCTTTTGCGATGATAGGGGCGCAGATATTCTCCGTCACCCCCGGATAAACCGTTGATTCATAGCAGACGATTGTTCCGCCTCCGGAAATGTTCCGGCCAACTATCTCACTGGCCCCTGTAACCGGAGTCAAATCAGGCAGATTATCTTCCGTAACCGGCGTCGGTACAGCCACAATAATCACTGCAGCTTCTTTTAATGCGGAAGGGTCGTCGGTAAACAGCAAAGATGTGGAACGGACGGCTTCATCTCCGACCTCCTGCGTCGGATCAATTCCCTTTTTGTATAAAGCCAGTTTTTCTTTGTTGATATCAAACCCAATCGTAGGAACCTTCTTGGCGAACTCGATAGCTAATGGAAGCCCGACATATCCCAGTCCTACTACCGCAATCTTTTTATTATTCTTTTGAATTGCTTCCAGTGTTTTCATGGTAATCACTCTTCTTCATGATAAATTATTTACTTCTGATACTGTACTTACATTATCGAGCATGCAATGCTTCATCGGTATGACATTCAATGCGTCAGCTGTTAGAAATAACAGGTCACATCCGTCCACCACGTTCGTCCTTTATTTCCTGTTGTCAGTTCTCGGAGAACATAGTATTCCATATTCAGCACCACATTGGGGAACAGCGTGCGATGGTACATCACCCCAGGCCCCCGGTAACCGTCCATATAATCCGCCAATCCTGTCATAGTATGCGCAATATAAGTACCTCTGGGCTGATAGTAATATTTAAAGTCAAGCTGATCCGTTCCCGGTTTCCAGGATTCTACTTTCCCTATGGAAACCGTTCCTACAAAACCATGTTTTTTCCCATCTTTATCCCCCAGATCCGAACCGATGTACATCGCCCCCAGTCCCAGATCTTTTGCAACGCGGTAATTGTAAAATGCATGCCAAATCCATCGTTCTTCATTTCCCCAGTTATCATCACTAAAATGATGCAGACCGCCGCCATATGTCGCAGCTCCAGCAGTCATAGATGCAGTTCCGCTTACCATCTTACTGTGTGATTTTGTTCGCGCCGCCGTCAACTCATAATTGACCGGGCTTCCAAAATTTGCAGTGGCTCCGGCAACCGAAGAGTCAAATATATTTCCTTCGCCAAGCATATAACCGTACCATCCGGCTGTTACCACCGTATCGCCGGTGATGCCGCGAACGTAAAACCGTTTGTCCTCCAACCAGTCGTCGTCTCCGTGCTGATGCAGGAAATGTTTGTTAGCTTCTACCATACCAAATGCATGCCAGTCGTCGTTGATACGCGCTTCCAGAAACAGTCTTGCCCGTAAGCGACTGTCGTTCCAATCCCATTTTTTATTTCCGCCGTGTTTGACGTAATTGTAACGCAATTCTGCACTGATTTTATATTTCCGATTTTCATCACGCTTCAGATCTCCGGCTTCAGAAGATACCGATAAGTCATCCATCAGGGATTCCTGTCCCATCCCCATATTTTTCAATTCCTGGTTCAGGATATCTTTCACCACCAAAGTTTCCCTATATCCAGTCAGCCGATAGTTTCGATTTCCGTCCACCAGACCATTCTCATCCATCCCAATCCGCTTGATTGCCTGCAACGCCAGCACTGCCATCTCATGCCTGTCAAAATTTGCTTCCCTTACATTGCGGCACCCGGCCGGAAGTTTCACCAGTCCATAGTCAGCCAGCCTCTGCATAGCAATGTATGTCTCCGGTGGCATCGGCTGGACTTCCGTATTCTGTCTGTCATGCTTTACCGCTGCAGACGTTGTGATAGTAACGTTACACAGTATTGCCAGCAATACCAATGAAACCGACAGTGTCCTTTTCATCCATCAATACCTCAGACTTTATGTCATTCATTAAACTAAGCCAAAAAGTACATTTAAATTTTGCATTTTCCTGATTATTTGCTATTAATAGTATTATTTTGCTATCAGTAGTATTATATCATATAATCGTCACAAAATCTTCACAATTTTACGCACGTTGGACTTGTTGATAAAAATAACCATGATGTTTTACACCATGGTTATCTTTAAAAACTGTTATTAACCTTTTGCTTCCGTCTGCAATTTAATCTGCATTGATCGGAACTTCATCCGCACTCACATCCGCAAGGTATTTCACCTTTACGTCGCGGTAACGGCTCATACCGGTACCCGCAGGGATCAGTTTGCCAATGATGACATTTTCCTTCAGGCCCAACAGCGGATCCACTTTGCCTTTGATAGCTGCATCTGTCAGCACACGGGTCGTTTCCTGGAAAGATGCGGCCGACAGGAAGGAATCAGTGGCCAAAGAAGCTTTGGTAATACCCAGAAGGATCGGTTTGCCGCTGGCAGGTTCTTTGCCTGCTGCTACCGCAAGGGCATTCTGTTCGTTAAATTCCCCTACGTCAATATATTCGCCCGGCAGCATGGAAGTGTCGCCCGCTTCTTCGATACGGATCTTCCGCATCATCTGGCGGACCATTACCTCAATGTGTTTATCATTGATGCCTACGCCCTGAGACTTATAAACGCTGAGCACCTGCTGCACAATATAGCGCTGCGTTGCCTGCGGTCCCAGAATACGAAGGATATCGTGCGGATTCAGGGAACCTTCGGTCAGGCGGTCCCCGATTTTCACTTCGTCACCTTCATTAACTGACAGCTTGGCGCCGTACGGAATAACATAGGTCTGTTCTACCACTTCATCTTCCGGATTTCCGGTAATCACAACCTTACGCTGCTTCTGTCCGGCTTCTTCCACAATATGGACCGTTCCGGCATTTTCAGCAAGAATGCCCGGATGTTTCGGTTTACGGGCTTCAAACAGTTCTTCAACACGGGGCAGACCCTGTGTAATATCGTCAGCGCCGGCAACGCCGCCCGTATGGAACGTACGCATGGTCAGCTGCGTACCCGGTTCGCCGATGGCCTGTGCTGCAATCGTGCCGACAGCTTCGCCCACGTCAACGTTGTGGTCGGTTGCCAGATTCCGTCCGTAACACTTGCGGCATACGCCAAATTTGGATTTACAGGTCAGTACGGTACGGATCTTGACCTTGTCACGCATAGCCGCAATGACATCCGCCATAGCTTCAGTAATGTATTCATTGATATGGAACAGCACGTTGCCCTTTTCATCCACCACATCTTCTGCCAGCGTCCGGCCGATGATCCGGTCATGCAGGGATTCAATCTCCGTTCCGTTTTCTGTGATGGCTTCGATTTCGATTCCGTCAATTTCATTATGGCGGACAGAAATCTCTTCCACCGTACCATCTTTCAGGATACGGTCGATATCGCTTTCCGTCAGTTCGTCGCCAGCATGGACAAGGACTTCGCCGTCAGCGTTTGTAATATCTTCCGAAACCTCTTTATTGACAAACTGCAGCATCAGCATTTCCTTGATCTTGCCGACTGCAAACTCTTCCGGAATATTGATGGCCACTTCTTCGCGTTCTTCACCAATGTTACCGGCGTCGTCCGAAACATACAGGCTGATCGTAGTCACGTTCGCATCCATCAAGCGTTTGTACACGTCGTTGGTAATAATGGTATCAGATTCTGCAATCGGGGTGCCTGTCGTTTCATCGATAATGGTAGAGGCCAGCGTGCGTCCCAGCACTTTGGCCCGGATCTTCTTGGCGCTTACGCCCAATTCCGCCTTGCACAACCGTTTCCGTTCTTTGGTCAGGTTGCAGGTATGAATATCACAGTCGTCCTCGCGAACGATTACATCCTGCGCAACGTCTACCAGACGGCGGGTCAGGTAACCGGAGTCTGCCGTACGCAGCGCGGTATCAGCCAGACCTTTACGGGCGCCGTGACTGGAAATGAAGTATTCCAAAATCGTCAGGCCTTCGCGGAAGTTCGCCTTTACAGGACGGTCAATGATACGACCGGAAGGATCCGCCATCAGTCCGCGCATGCCGGCCAGCTGTTTAATCTGGTCAATGCTGCCGCGGGCGCCGGAATCCGCCATCATGGCAATTGGATTAAATTTATCTGCAGTATTTGCATCTTTCAACAGTTCAGCCACATCATCCGTAGCCTTATTCCAGATATCAACTACTTTTTTGTAGCGTTCGTCATCGGTCATCAGGCCGCGGCGATACATAGCTTCCGTCCGGTCAACCAGTTTTTCGGAAGCCTGGATGATCTCGTATTTGCCCTGAGGCACATGGATATCGGAAACCGCAATGGAAATACCGGACTGGCAGGCATTGTCGTACCCCATCTTCTTGACGATATCCAGCACGTTGGCCGTACCCAGATTACCATACATCTTGTGGGCTTTGGCAACCAGTTTGCCCAGTTCCTTTTTGGTGATGAGCTGACCAAGATGCCAGTACTCTTCACCGGTCTCCTCGTCTTTCTTTTTGCTGAAGAAGCGTAATTCTTTCGGCAACGCTTCATTATACATAGCATTCCCGATAGTAGTATCGACCAGGCTCATACCTTCCGTACGGGTCTCGCCCACGATATCTTTATTGGGAATCAAGATCTTGATCCGGGCCTGCAGGTCCAGATATTTATGGTAGTAAGCCATCAGGGCTTCATGCAGGCTGCTGTAACGGTTTCCTTCGCCCTTAGCGCCGGGCTTTTCAATGGTCATGTAATAGGCGCCCAGCACCATATCCTGCGTCGGTACCGCAACCGGCTTGCCGTCTTTCGGCGCCAGGATATTGTTGACAGACATCATCATCAGGCGGGCCTCTGCCTGAGCTTCCACAGAAAGCGGCAGATGCACGGCCATCTGGTCTCCGTCAAAGTCCGCATTGTAAGCGGTACATACCAGCGGATGCAGTGTAATGGCGCGGCCTTCTGTCAGGACAGGCTCAAAAGCCTGGATGCCCAGACGATGCAGCGTCGGTGCACGGTTCAACAGCACCGGATGTTCTTTGATGACTTCTTCCAGCACATCCCAGACTTCCGGAGTCGCGCGTTCCACCATGCGTTTTGCAGCGCGGATATTCAGGCCGGGATCGTTATCCTGCAGCCGTTTCATTACAAAAGGTTTGAACAGTTCCAGCGCCATTTCCTTTGGCAGGCCGCACTGGTGCATCTTCATTTCAGGTCCTACTACGATAACGGAACGACCGGAATAGTCGACGCGCTTACCAAGCAGGTTCTGACGGAACCGGCCCTGTTTTCCTTTCAGCATGTCGGACAGGGATTTCAGCGGACGGTTTCCGGGTCCCACGATCGGACGGCCGCGACGGCCATTATCGATCAGCGCATCTACTGCTTCCTGCAGCATGCGTTTTTCATTCCGTACAATAATATCCGGCGCATGCAGTTCCAGCAACCGTTTCAGACGATTGTTACGGTTGATGACGCGACGGTACAGGTCGTTCAGGTCGCTGGTCGCAAAACGTCCTCCGTCTAACTGTACCATGGGACGAAGGTCAGGCGGGATGACCGGAACCACGTCCAGAATCATCCAGGACGGCTTGTTTCCGGATTTCTGGAATGCTTCCGCAACTTCCAGACGGCGAACAATACGGACCTTTTTCTGACCGGTAGCGCCTTTCAGTTCTTCACGCAGTTCTGTTACCAGCGCAGGGATATCAATCTCTTCCAGCAACTCCTTGACAGCAGAAGCGCCCATTTCAGCACGGAACGTATCGCCGTATTTATCCCGGGCGCTGAGATATTCCGCTTCTGTCAGAAGCTGTTTTTTCTGCAGCGGTGTTTCACCGGGATCCAGAACGATGTAATTTACGAAATACAGAACGCGTTCCAGGCTGCGGGGGGATATGTCCAGGATCAGGCCCATCCGGCTGGGAATTCCTTTGAAATACCAAATATGGGAGACCGGCGCAGCCAGTTCAATATGCCCCATCCTGTCGCGACGGACTTTGGACCGGGTCACTTCAACGCCGCACTTATCGCATACGATTCCTTTATAACGAATCCGTTTGAATTTGCCGCAGTGACATTCCCAGTCTTTAATAGGACCAAAGATTCTTTCACAGAACAGTCCGTCTGTTTCGGGTTTTAACGTTCTGTAGTTAATTGTTTCGGGCTTCTTAACCTCTCCATGAGACCAGGACCGGATCAGTTCCGGTGAAGCAAGCCCTATGCGCATTGAATTAAAATTATTAACGTCTAACAAGAACCCTTCGCTCCCTTCTTAGTCTAAATCACCGGCAGGATCGGCCGGATTTTCCAGATCGACTTCGCTGAAGTTGCCTAAATCAGCGATCTGATCCTGTTCTTCTTCCTGTTCCGTGCCGTTGTATACTTCGTCTTCGTTATAGGCAGTAGATTCTTTCTGTACTTCTTCCGCAATGACCGGGGAATCACCCTGCATTTCGGCCTGGGTTTCCGCTGAAACCTCCATCGCCTCATCCTCTTCGTCCTGCAGGGAGATATCTTCACCGTCTTCATCCAGTACCCGGATATCCAGCCCGATACTCTGCAGTTCCTTGACAAGCACTTTAAAGGATTCGGGAACGCCCGGTTCCGGGATATTTTCGCCTTTGACGATGGATTCATAGGTTTTGACACGCCCTACCACATCGTCGGATTTTACAGTCAGAATCTCCTGCAAGGTGTATGCGGCGCCGTATGCTTCCAGCGCCCAAACTTCCATTTCGCCGAAACGCTGGCCGCCGAACTGCGCCTTGCCGCCCAGCGGCTGCTGGGTAACCAGGGAGTACGGGCCGGTGGAACGGGCATGGATCTTGTCATCAACCAGATGATGCAGCTTCAGCATGTATACGCAGCCTACCGTTACCGGGTTGGCAAAAGGCTCGCCCGTACGCCCGTCGTATAAAACGGTTTTGCCGGACGGATCCACGCCGGACAGGCTGACCATGTTCTGAAGGTCTTCCTCGCTTGCACTGTCGAATACCGGAACCGCCATCTTTACAGCGCTCAGTTTTTCATTGCCTGCGTAGCCGATATCTGTCAGCTTGGGCATACCGTACTTTTTATACTCATATCCCGTTGCTTTCAGCTTGTCAGCCAGCCCTTTTTCTTTACTCTGGATCTTCATACCCAGAGCCAGCGCCGCCCATCCCAGATGGGTCTCCAGAATCTGGCCGATGTTCATTCGGGATGGAACGCCTAACGGGTTCAGCACGATCTGGACCGGTTCGCCATTGGGCAGGAACGGCATGTCTTCCCGCGGCAAAATGCGGGAAACGACGCCTTTATTACCGTGACGGCCGGACATCTTGTCACCTGCGCGGATCTTACGTTTCTGCGCAATATGGATGCGTACCTGCTCATTTACTCCCGGCGGCAGTTCGTCTCCGTTTTCACGGGTAAATACCTTAACGCTTACAATAATACCGGTTTCGCCGTGCGGAACGCGGAGTGAACTGTCTCGTTCTTCCCGTGCCTTTTCATTAAATACAGCCCTCACCAGACGTTCTTCCGCGGACAGTTCAGTTTCGCCTTTCGGCGTTACTTTTCCTACCAGGATATCGCCCGGGCGTACTTCTGCGCCGATGCGGATAATACCGCGTTCGTCCAGATCTTTACGGGCAGCATCCGAAACATTGGGGATATCCCGTGTGATCTGTTCCGGTCCCAGCTTGGTATCGCGGGAATCACAATTATATTCTTCAATATGTATGGAAGTGTATGTATCGTTCTTGACCAGATCTTCAGACAGCAGCACCGCGTCTTCGTAGTTATAGCCTTCCCAAGGCATATAGGCTACGATCACGTTATGGCCCAGCGCCAATTCGCCGCGGTCGGTTGCGGGACCGTCCGCCAGTACCTGTCCCGCTTTTACCTTATCGCCTTTAAAGACGATGGGTTTTTGATTGACGCAGGTACTCTGGTTGGAACGTTTGAACTTCAGTACTTCATATTCGTCAATATCGCCGTTTTCCGTACGTACCTGGATCACGTCGCCGGTTACGCGGATGACTTCGCCCGCATGTTTGGCAAGGATACAGTTACCGGAGTCGGTCGCTACTTTATATTCCATACCGGTCCCTACGACAGGCGCCTGCGGAGTCAGCAGGGGCACTGCCTGACGCTGCATGTTGGCGCCCATCAGCGCACGGTTGGCATCATCGTGTTCCAGGAACGGGATCAGCGCAGTGGCAATGGAAACAACCTGTTTCGGCGATACGTCCATGAAATCCGCCAGTTCCGGACGGATACTCAGAACGTCGTTTTTACGACGGGCCGTTACACGTTCGCCCAGGAAATACCCATCGTCATCCAACGGTTCGTTGGCCTGCGCCACGATATATCTGTCTTCCTCATCCGCCGGCAGATACACAATGTCATTGGTAACGCGCTTATGTTCTTTATCAACTTTACGGTACGGCGTTTCAATAAAGCCGAACTGATTGATTACGGCATACGTAGATAAAGAACCAATCAGACCGATGTTCGGACCTTCAGGGGTCTCGATGGGGCACATACGCCCGTAATGGGAGTTGTGAACGTCGCGGACTTCGTAACCGGCGCGTTCTCTGGACAAACCGCCGGGTCCCAGCGCCGACAGACGGCGTTTATGCGTCAGCTCCGCCAGCGGGTTGTTCTGGTCCATGAACTGGGACAGCTGGCTGCTGCCAAAGAATTCCTTAATGGCTGCAACTACAGGGCGGATATTGATCAGCGCCTGCGGCGTGATTACATCCACATCCTGGATCGTCATACGTTCTTTTACCACACGTTCCATACGGGCCAGGCCGATACGGAACTGATTCTGCAGAAGCTCGCCTACGCAACGGACGCGGCGATTGCCCAGATGATCGATATCGTCTTTTTCCCCATGCCCGTCCATCACGTTCAGCAGATAGCCAAACGACGCAAGGACATCTTCTTTTGTTATGGTCCGGTAGGTTTCGGAAATGCCGGAAGTGAAAATAATACGCAGCACTTTACCGCTTAACTCTTTAATCTTAATCTGATAAACGCCGTATTCCTTATAGATTCCGCTCTCTTCAACCTTTTCCAGCGCTTCGGCATTCATCAGGGTTCCTTCCGGCAGAATTACTTCGCCGGTTTCCTTATCCACCAGCGGCTCTGCCAGCACGCATCCCTGCAGACGGTTGCGCCATCCCAATTTCTTATTTAATTTATAACGGCCTACATACGCCAGATCATACCGTTTGGAGTCAAAGAAAGTCTGCTCAATGAGCTGTTTTGCATTTTCAAATGCAGGCGGTTCGCCGGGTCGCAGCTTCTTATACAGCTCGATCATAGCCTCTTCGCAGTTGGTCGTGCTGTCTTTTTCAAGAGTTGCTTTTACCGCTTCGATGATTTCCGTTCCCTCTTCCGTACGGTTTTCAATCTGGGTATCGCCAAAGAATTCCAGAATGGCGTCATTGGTCTCCAGACCCATAGCGCGAAGCAGTACCGTTGCAGGGACTTTGCGCGTGCGGTCCACACGGGCATAGATCACATGATTCAGGTCTGTCTCAAATTCAATCCATGCGCCGCGGTTCGGGATCACCGTAGTGCCATACAGGAAAATAGCGCTGGGATCCATGATCTTATCATAGTAGACGCCGGGCGAACGAACCAGCTGGCTGACAATGACGCGTTCTGCGCCATTGATCACAAAAGTGCCGGTAGAGGTCATTAACGGGAAATCGCCCATGAACACGCGGGACTCTTTAATTTCCCCTGTATCTTTATATAAAAGACGCACATTGACATTCAACGGAGCGGAATAGGATGCATCCCGTTCTTTGCATTCTTCGATGGTGTATTTGGGCTCCCCGATTTCGAAGCTCAGAAAAGACAGTTCCAAGTTCCCGTTAAAGTCTTTAATGGGGGAAATATCGTGGAAAATCTCATTTAACCCTTCGTTCATGAACCACTCATATGATTTCCTTTGCAGGTCAATCAAATGAGGCATTGGCAGAACTTCTTTGATCTTACCAAAGCTGTACCGGGTTCTGTCACCTGTTTGAACCGGTTTAAACATGTAGGTTTTCACTCCTTGTCATATGATGTCAGGCAATACAAAACCAAGTACGTTGTACATAGCCAAAAAAAACAAGGCTCTTACCGCAAGATTACCCTGTTATTTTCTCCAGACGAACGTACTTCATCCCTACGATATGGCGGCCGACGTGAACCACTACACTGTCTGACCGTTGTAGACAAGCCTGCAATTACTTCTTGGTTTTTAATCAAAAGCATAATTGTGGTAAATAATGATACCACAAGTCCCCAAGAATTGTCAACCCTGAATTCGCAAAGAAAAAAGCCGGCCCCGTAACGGACCGGCTTTCGGATTACTATAAAGAATTACTTCAGTTCAACAGTTGCGCCAGCAGCTTCCAGTTTTGCTTTAGCTTCGTCAGCGTCAGCTTTGGAAACTTTCTCTTTAACAGCTTTCGGAGCGCCGTCAACCAGGGCTTTGGCTTCTTTCAGGCCCAGGCCGGTGATTTCGCGAACAGCTTTGATAACGTTGATCTTGCCAGCGCCAGCTTCTTTCAGGATTACGTCGAATTCGGTCTGTTCTTCAGCAGCAGCGGCAGCAGCCGGAGCAGCGCCAACAGCAGCAACAGCTACCGGAGCAGCAGCGGAAACGCCAAATTTTTCTTCCAGAGCTTTTACCAGTTCTGCCAGTTCCAATACGGACATTTTCTCAATAGCTTCAATAATCTGATCTTTGTTCATTATAATTTCCTCCATTAATTTTAATAATTTAAATTTTTAATACGTCAACCACATTTTATGCGGATTGTTTTTCTTTCTGTTCGCGAATAGCATCCAATGCATATACGATCTTTGCCACGGTTCCGTTGAGTGTACGAACCAGACCGGAGATCGGAGCGTTCAGGCTGCCAAGCATTTTTGCAACCAGTACTTCTTTCGGCGGCAGTTCTGCCACAGCTTTAACTTCATCAACAGATACGACTTTGCCTTCTACAACGCCGGCTTTCAGTTCCATCTTTTTGTGATCTTTCATAAAATCACAAATGACTTTGCAGGCAACGACTGCATCTTCCGAAGAAGAGCAGATAGCCGTGTTCTTTTCCAGCACGGGAACCAGTTCCTCCAGGCCGTGTTCTTTAGCTGCCAGCGCAATCAGCGTATTTTTATATACGGTATAAGTTGCGCCCGCTTCACGGACTTTGCGGCGAAGTTCAGTATCTTCTGCTACAGTCAGCCCGTTGAAATCAACTAACACAGCGCTTTTAGCTTCGTCAAACATCTTGTTGATCTCAGCCAGCTGAATCTGCTTCTGTTCTTTTGTCTTCAATGTGTTGCACCTCCTTCTTTTTATATTTTGACTTACTTTTTATAAATCAAAAAGACCTCTCGGCCGAAACTGCCGGAGGTCGTGAAGGGCTTAACCATCTATCTTCAACGTCTCCAGCCTCGGCAGGCGTACTCAGTTCGTACTTGCGCTTTCGCACCTGCTGTCTGTGGCCCGATTATCTTCTGATTTAAATGTTGTTTCCGGATTATTTTGCGCTGTCTGCTTTGAGAACATCAATTTTGATGCCAGGGCCCATCGTGGTGGATAAGGTAACAGACTTAATGTACTGTCCTTTTGCTCCGGACGGTTTTACCTTGATCAAAGTAGTAACTAATGCAATGTAGTTATCCAGAAGCGCTTCTTCCGAGAAAGAAGACTTTCCGATCATAGCCTGTACGTTGCCGGCTTTATCAGCACGGTATTCAACTTTACCTGCTTTGATCTCGTTGATTGCTTTGGCAACATCCATGGTCACCGTGCCAACCTTCGGGTTAGGCATCAGGCCTTTCGGGCCCAGCAGTTTACCAAGACGGCCAACCTTGCCCATCATGTTCGGGGTTGCAACGCAGACTTCAAAGTCAAACCAGCCGCCCTGAATCTTGGCTACCATATCGTCTCCGCCAACATAATCCGCGCCTGCTGCTTTTGCTTCTTCAGCCTTAGCGCCTTCCGCAAAAACCAGCACCTTTTTGGATTTGCCGGTTCCGTGCGGCAGTACCATAGCGCCGCGAACCTGCTGGTCAGCGTACTTCGGATTGATGCCCAGACGGAAAGATACGTCGATGGAGCTGTCAAATTTGGTGATAACGGTTTTCTTAACCAGTTCTACCGCTTCTTTCGGAGAATAGAACTTGTTCTCATCAATCAGTTTTAAAACGTCAACATACTTTTTGCCATGCTTTTTAGCCATTATAAAATCCTCCCTGTGGTATTAGCGGCTTGCGCCTCCCACTTCTTAGCCTGACTGCGGTCAGTCAGTAATTACGATACCCATGCTGCGGGCAGTGCCTTCAATCATACGGGTTGCTGCTTCCACATCCGCTGCATTCAGATCCTGCATCTTGCTCTGGGCAATTTCGCGGGCTTTATCGCGGCTCAGGGTAGCGACTTTCTTCTTGTTCGGTTCACCGGACGCTTTTTCCAGACCTGCAGCTTTCTTCAGCAATACTGCGGCGGGCGGGGTCTTGGTGATAAACGTAAAGGAACGGTCTTCAAATACAGTAATCTCAACAGGAATGATCAGGCCAACCTGCTGTGCGGTACGGGCATTGAAGTCCTTTACGAAAGCCATAATGTTAACGCCAGCCTGACCCAGTGCAGGGCCAACCGGAGGTGCCGGAGTAGCTTTACCGCCAGGAACCTGTAACTTTACAACCTTAGCAACTTTCTTTGCCATGTTTCTTACACCTCCTTATCATTCAATTTCTTCCACTTGGGTATAATCAATAT
>Ga0247610_10005799_pt1 | contig 12923 bp, 6 predicted proteins | sample 174DNAGHGhighgp2_FD_193483 | JGI IMG/M metagenome (GOLD analysis project Ga0247610, IMG submission 193483) | Sheep rumen microbial communities from Palmerston North, Manawatu-Wanganui, New Zealand - 1742 DNA GHGhigh gp2 | ecosystem: Host-associated > Mammals > Digestive system > Stomach > Rumen ...
ATTTATAAGAATTTTGGCGACACCATCACTGGCAGCCGTTGGCCTATGCCTCGCGTCTATGAAAACGCCTTAATCAATGATTCGACTACTAAATGGGATTTTTCGCAGTTTAAGCCCGACATTGTTGTACTTGGACTTGGCACCAACGACCTCAGCGAAAACAATTATAATTACGAAAAATTTGCCGTGTCGTACATTGCTTTCGTTAAGCAAATCCGTCAGCATTACCCCACGGCAAAGATTGTATTGGTAAATTCGCCGATGCTGCATTATCAACAGGCTCAGCACCTTAGCGATGTCATTATCAACAGCATAACCGCAATGCGCGTCATCAACGATTCGCGTGTTTATACCTTCAATTTCCAGGAGCAGGACGACTCCCTCGGCTACGGTGCAGATTGGCATCCATCCGCCAAGCGCGCCGCCGAAATGGCGCGGTATCTGTCGTATTTTTTGAAGACAGAGGTATTGGGCAAAAAGAAGTAGGGGCGTGGCTTGTCCACTTTCCGCAAACTATATTGCACAATATGTTACAAAAAATCTTGCCCAAATGTAGGTCTGCAACCCCACATTTGGGCAAGATTTTTATTTTGAGAACAATTCGTCTGCCGTAACGACGCTGTGTATCAATGCATTGTATTTGCTACTTGTAAGCCCGACAGGTGTTACGATTGTATTTACCACTTGACAGGTAGTCTGCGTTTTTTCTTTGAAAATATCTGCGCGGCGATTGATGATATCGGCGTATGACTTGTCGATGGCAAATTTACGGTCGCGAAATTTCATTTCGCAAAGATGAATCATCTTGTCGATGCGCTCAATCACCATATCAATCTGAGTGCCTTGTTCGGCAGAATTTTGTGGTGGAATGTATTTCCACGATGCAGTTTTGGTGGCGATGCCCGAAATACCGAGGGCGTGTTTTATTTGTTGGAGGTGGCAGCGGCATAAGAGTTCAAACGAAATGCCCTGCCACGCGGCTACGGAGGACGTGCTGCAATTGTGTTGCCAATACTCCTCGTCCTTGGTGCGGTTGCCGTCGATGTACCTGAAATAAAATAGGGTGTAGAAATCCACAATCTTGTAAATCATATTTTTCTTTTTGGAGCCGTATTGGTTGTAACATTCGATGAAGTCGCAGTTTTCCAAGTTGTTGAGGATGGTGGTCAGGCTGCCGCCCTGGTAATTGGTGGCAGAAATAATTTCGTCGCGTGTAAGCCCCTTTTGCTTGGTTGACAATGCTTTAACAATGTTTATGTACTTGTCGGCACTTGGGAAAAGTGCGTTGTAGAGGTCTTCAAATTCGTTTTGGAGCAATGCACCTTGTCTAAAAAACAGATTGTCGATGTTTTGCGCCAAACTCAGATATTTGTCCAAAAGCGAAAGGTAATATGGCACGCCGCCTAATACCATATAACATTGCATTATCTGAGTGCGTTGCCATACAAAACCTTTGTTTCGGAGATATTGCTCCGTTTCGTGCAAGGTGAATGGACGCAGATATATCCGGCGTGTTACGCGGTTGTGGAGTCCGCCTTTGTTTTTAACGAGGTTTTTAATCATCCACGAAGTTGCAGAGCCACAGGCTATCAGCACAATATCGTCGCGCATTGCCGCCCAACTGTTCCAAAAATGCTCCAATGCCGCCACAAAATCCGATTGTTTGCGGTCTATCCAAGGCATTTCGTCGATGAAGATGATTTTTTTGCTTTTTTTGTTGATGGATTCGAGATGCTTTGCCAACATATCTAATGCGTCAGACCAATTGCGAGGTGTCTGAATGTCAGAGTCTGAGTATTTAGCAAGCGACTTGCCAAAATCTTCGAGTTGTTGCGGCGTCGTGTGTCTTGACGCGCCAACGAAGTGGAAGTCGAAATTGCCGTCAAAAAATTTTTTCACAAGGAACGTCTTACCGATGCGCCTTCGTCCATAAAGGATTACGAACTCAGACCTGTCGGATTTGATACAGTTCTGAATTTCAGCGATTTCGGTTTTGCGTCCTATCAATGTTTCTGTTTTCATAGCGGGTTTTGTATTGATTTGACGTTGCAAATATAATAAAAATCTTGCCCAAATCAATACTTTTTACCCCACATTTGGGCATAATTTTAAAAATCTTGCCCAAATCTATGGTTTTGGACCTACATTTGGGCAAGATTTTTTGTGAGAAACGGATGTGGACAAGCCACGCCATTACGCGATGGCTGTCTTGATTATGTCGCGGTGGTCAAATGCCATCTGCAATTTGTCGATGTCTGCCAATGGATACCACTTGCACATTATGGCGTCGGAATCCGCCAACGGTTTTGCATCTTGTTGCAGTACAACGAGATACGCCACAGAAACAATCCATCCGCGTGGGTCGCGATTGTTGCCGCTTGATACTTTTACGAGACGAAGGTCGGCGGTATTGATTGCAATGCCGGTCTCCTCGCTGAGTTCGCGGACGGCGCAATTTTCGATGGTATCGTCGTCAGGGGTATAAAATCCGCCTGGCAGCGCGAGACAGTTGGCAAAAGGATGGTTGCCACGAGTGATGAGTAGGATGTTTTTGCGGTCGGGGGAGAGTACGATGATGTCGGCGGCTACTGACGGAGCGTCGTACTGTTTGCGGTCGTATTTTTCCAAATAGATGCTCTCGCCCTTTTCTGGGTTGAGGATGCGGTTTGCCATCTCAAACATCTCATCCTTAGACCTTTGACTGTAAAACAACGGGATGATGCCGTAGATGTGATGTGAGCCGTATTCTGTCAACATAAATGTGTCGTCGTCAACAAACTCCATCAACATATTGTCCTGCAAATACTTGATTTCGCCGGCGAAAATCTCCTTGAAATCCTCATTGAACCGCGCCTTGTAACTCTTCATCGAGATAAATCCGAAGTAGAACATTACAGACAATGCCTTTGCCCTCACCTCTGCCACCGGCATATCGGCGATGTCGTTGATTGGTAGAATGTTGCGGTCGATGGCTGCAAAATACTTGTCCATCTTGTGATTGTCGCAGCCGAGATTGTAAGCCAAATAATTGCCTACAAACGACTGTGCGCCAAGTCCCATTCCGATGTATGATGTTGCATTTACGACCCTTGTAGTCAGGTAGTCGGACGTGCCGAGGTCGCCTTCTACTCGGCTAAAAGTGTTTTTGCCGACGTTTGCCATATAGCCCGCCGCTTTGAGGAGAGTGTAGGCGATTTCGTATTGACGGTTTGCCTTGAAGAGACTTACGCCCTGCGATTCTTTCTCCAACTTCGTGCCTTTGTAGCGGTTGCGATACAATGTAATGTACTCCGGCTGCATTGCGATTGTGTATTTTACTGTGTTGGCGAAGTCCTCGTCGGTCTGATTGAGGAAGCCGTACATCAGGTCGATGTTTAGGCGCGTGTAGCCCGCGAGACGGATGTTTTTGACGGCGTTTTCATAGATTGACTTGCTGCCCTCGCGTCCGAGTGATTCCAAGAGGTTGGCGGAAACGGTCTGAAATCCCATCGAAATCCTCTCGTAACCCATCTTGCGGACTGCCTCCAATTTTTCAACTTCCTTGGCGGCAATTACGGGCGTGGTCTCGATGCTGAACGTGGTGCCGGGCTTGAAGTTGAACTTCTTGATTTCGTTGGTGATGCGCTCGATGTTGTTGAGAGTGAGGTACATCGGAGTACCGCCGCCGAGGTCGTAGCCAACAATCGGCGTATTGCCCACCATCTCGCGGTACATCTCCATTTCGCGCAAGAGGTAGTCAACATACTTGTCTTGCGGCACTTCGTTTGGGTCGTTCATTACGACATACTCACAAAATTTGCAACGAGCCTTGCAGTACGGCACGTGGACGTAGAGATTGAGTTCGCGTTGTGCCTTGATGTTGGTCTCCACACACTTGCGGATTGCATTGATGTCATGCAGTTCGTACTGCGCCAACGAATTGACTCTCAGCGGATATGCTGTGTTTGCATAGTGATGAAATTTGATGCCCATATCAAAGATTTCATCGAAAGTGTAGTTGGTTTTCATAGTGATTTATGTTTTTGTTTTATATTTGTGTATTTTTAACGCAAATATACAGAAAATGTTTCGATGTGGATGTTAATTATTGTTAAAGCCATATTTCATTGCATTGTCGGTGGATATTCCGCAAACTTTTTTTAACTTTGTGCGATAATATGCGACCGGAATAATGGTTGCGTTTTTTTATCAATTGATTATAATTATGGAAATCAAAGAGTTAGCCAAACAAAAAGGTTATTATATAGCGATTGCGGCGTCATACGTGGCGGCGTTGTTGTTTTTGATGTTAGGGGTAGGGACGGGCATCTTTCACGTGATGCAGCATCCCGCGTTCTTGACTGACAGCGAATTTTTTATGGAATGGCTGCCGCTGCCCGGCGGATTGAGCCAATATTTGTCGCTGTTTGTGGAGCAATATTTACATCTGACGTTTTGGGGCTCGTTTGCCGTGGTCGTTGAAATATTGCTGACGGCGGCAGCGTTGGTTTGGCTGATGTCAAAGATTTTTGACAAGGAATACGGCGCAAAAACGTTGCTGTGGATTGCGCCGTTGTTTGTGTCGGTGGTGTGCATCAGCAATGTCTATTTTGATTTTTCGTCCATTACAAGGCTGTTGGTGATGATTGCCATAATGAGCCTCCTGCACTTGATACCAAGCGACAAGAAGTATTGGGGCGCATTGTCGGCGGTAGCGGCTGTGGCAGTGTATCATTTTTGCGGGCCGCTGTATATGTATAGTTTTTGTGCGGCAGAATTGGTGTTGGCTATAATCCACAAAATCAAGTTTTTGGATTGGGTTTGGTCGTTGGCGGTGGCGGCTTTTTATCCGGCGTTGATGTATAGATTTGTGATGCCGCTCACCCCGGCGCAGGTGTTCTATTCGCCGGTGGGTCCGAGAACTATTTTGGAACAATACCAACCTCCAATTGCGATGTTTTATTTGCTGGTGCCTACTGCAATTTTGGTGTTGCATCTCCTGCGTAACAAAACTTTTGTGCGTCCGACTATGGGCTATGCGTTGACGTTGGTTGTGATGATTGGTATAATAATCGTTGCATACCGAACATACGACAACAGGCGCGAGAGGTTTTCGGCTAAGATGATGTTTAAGGCAGAACTCTCTGAATGGCAGTATATTATCGACAATGCCAAAAGTTTTGAAGAATACGACCGCAATACCAATTTCTTTTATGATTTGGCGGTGGCGATGACGGGACAGATGTCGCAAAAATTGTTTGATTATCCACAACTCCTTGGCAACGAGGGACTTCTGATAGAAGAGCCAATGGTGGGCGGCGTTTGCTACCCGACGAGTACGATGTATTTTAATATTGGGCAGATTCCGCAGTCGTTGCATTATGCTTACGAAAGCATCATCTATTACAAACATAGCCCTTATGTGCTGAGGCGCATTATCGACTGCCTTATTATTGCCAATAGGTACGATGAGGCGGAGATTTTTCTCAAACAGTTGGAACGCAATATGTTGGCGCACAGATTTGTGAGGTCGCGGCGCAGATTTATCGCGGGACTCGGCACTCGCTTGTTGCCACAGGAGTTTGTGGATGGCAAACGCAATCTTGCCGTCAAGGAAGATTACATTATGTCGCCGCCGTACAGAAATTTTGAGGCGTTGTTTCTTGCCAACAAAAACAATCAGCCGGCTCTTGATTACTTGCTGTGCTACTTGCTGTTGGCCAAGGATTTAGAAAATTTTTTCAACGTGCTCGAATCCTCCAATTACGACCCAAAACACCTGCCAAAGCATTATCAGGAGGCTGTGGCTATCTATAAGGCAACTGTGCAACATCCGCGCAAATATGCCGCCGAAGTATCCATCGACCCGATGATAAGCCGCCGTTTCGTGGAGTTTGGCACTATCTGCAACCGCAATGGTGCCAGTGCCTATAAAACTGTAAAACAGAGTTTTGCCGACACTTATTGGATTTATTACACGTTTGAAAATCCGATGTCAAAGAATTTTAGTCTCAAAAACAGCCACAAAGAATGAAAAAGATTATATTTATGCTCTCAGCATTTGCGATTATAACGTCCTGCGCCAAGGAAATCACTGATTTTCAAGACAAAGACGCCGTGCCGTCGATATTCCCCGACTATACCGACGTTACCATTCCTGTAAACATCGCGCCGCTCAATTTTAAGGCGGCGGATGGACGGCTCGAAATGGTGGATGTGTCGTCGTCCAAGGGCTGTGAAAAGATTCTGTGCAAGGACGGCAAACTCATTTGGGACATCGACGATTGGAAGGCATTGCTGAAGGAAAATGTCGGTGGCTCAATTAGTTACACGGCGTACATCACCGACACGTCGGGCAAATGTTTTCGTTACAAACCGTTTGTGCAATACATCTCGCCCGACAGCATCGATTCTTACCTCGCTTACCGAAATATAGAGACGGGCTATGTTTTTTGGCTCAAAATGGGACTGTATCAGCGGTGCGTAGAGAATTTTGGTTGTAAGCCGATTATCGAAAATCCCGGCATCGACAATGCTTGCGTCAATTGCCATTCGTTTTGCGCCCAAAGTCCCGACAAGATGTTGTTTCACAGCCGCAAATTCAATCCTGGCACCACGATTTTGTGGGAGGGCAAGTTGCAGAAATTCAATACGAAGGTTGATTCGATGATTTCGGGTGGCGTGTATTCGTCGTGGAATCCCAACGGCTACATCATAGCGATGTCAGCCAATAATATCGGTCAGCGTTTCCACAACGACCTCGAAAAGCGTATCTACGTTTCCGACCGTGTTTCGGACATTATAATTATGAATATGAAGACCGAAACCGTATTTTCGACGCCCAAACTCTGCACCGAAGACCTCGAAAATTTCCCTGCATGGGGTCCCGACGGCAAGACGCTTTATTACATAAGTGCCAAAAAACGCCGTGAGGGCGACGAGACCGATACAAGCCTGAGATTCAGTCTGTTGAAGATTTCTTACGATGCCGAAAAGGACATTTGGGGCGATGTAGATACGTTGCTTACCGACCAGGCGGCGCACGGCAGTGTGGCGTATCCCAAGCCGTCGCCGTGCGGCAGATATATCGCCTACACGTTGGCGGAGCGGGGATATTTTACGCCGTTCAATCAGGAGTCGGAGATTTGGCTGTTGGATTTGCAGACGATGCAGATTTCGCATCCTGATGGCGTCAACAGCCCTTCCACTGAGAGCAATCACAATTGGTCGCACAATGGCAAGTGGCTCGTAGTCGGCTCCAAATATCCCGACAAATTGTTCACAAAACCGTATTTTGCGCATTTCAACCCCGAGAAGGGAACGTTTGACAAGCGGTTTGTGTTGCCGCAGGAAGATCCCGATTTTTACGAGCGGTACACCGCCAATTTCAACAATGCCGATTTCATCACTGGCGAAGTGCCTGTGTCGGAGTTTGAAATCAGGGATGCCGTCAGGGGCGAATTGAAGCAGGCGAAGGGGAAGAAGTAATGCTATTTGGTGTGGCTTTCAAGTTATTACGATTATAAATTATACCTGTGCAGTAGTGTTGCACAGGTATGATTTATACTATTTTTGTTTTGTGAGCGTCACAACCTCTTTGGGTAGCGATATTTCTATGGTTGTTTTATCTTTTACAACACCTGAAATATTGGTACTGTTGTCATCCTTGAACTTACCTGTTTCAGGATTGTAACTATAATTGGTAGTCGAGAACACCAATTTTACAATCTCCTTGTTGCTTTTTGATACGCCATTGGCGTAGTGGAAGTAAGTCAATGTCATGTGAGGCATATTAACCTCCAATTCAACATTATTGCCGTTTGAATCTTTTCCTCTCCATTTCGAATTGCCAAATTCGTCAGAAGTAAGAATCACATCATGTATTTCATCATGATTAGGAACGGGATCATTATCGTCTTTACAACAATTAAATGTTGCAAGAAAAATGAATAGTGCAATTACAACATACAACGTTTTGTTTGCTTTCATTATTTTTTTTTTGAAGTTAAAAGCCGCCGCAGCATTTTGCAGCGGCTCATGGTTATTTTATGAACACTTTGTTAGTTGCTCCAAAAGTTTTAACAATGTAAATGCCCATTTTTTCAATAGGAATTTCCATTCTTGTGCTTTCGGGTTTTACGGTCTTTATTACACGTCCGTTAACATCGACAATTTTGATTTCGGACTTGGCATTTTCAACGTAAATTACATTTTCAAACGACCAAATATGAATATCTTTGTCTGTGAATTTTGTTTCGCTTGCAGCCGTTACCAGCATATAATCTTTACACCCGAGATAGTTGATATGCACTGCATCTATATCGTAAGATTCAATCATCTCTTTTGTAAAATCAACATCCTTTGTTGTGCCGTTTACGTAAGTCAATCGTATTTTGCCACCAGTTACAGACGTAATATTACCGTTAGCATATTCAATATTTGTCGGCAATGTCAATATTGCAATGCTCCTAATCATTGAACCATTGGCGGTGATATCATGGTCTGGCATTGTTGTCCATTCGCATTGCCAACCATTAAACGAATCGTCAGTAATCGTTGGTGAATCCAAATGAATTACTGCTCCTGTTTCTAATTCGACACGATGGTCTTCTTTGCCGTCAATCATATATGTTAGCGAGTGTTTGTTTTTGTTCCACAAAGCCTTGACAATCAAGTTTTCGGATGGCATAATGAATGGGAATTGCCTGCTCCAACCATTGAATACATATCCGTCTTTTGACGGCTGTTCTGGTGCGATAACAGTTGAACCGAAATCAACTTTTACAGGCATAATCTCGCTACCTCCATCTGTGTCAAAGACAATGGTATATTGATTTACACTCCACTGTGATTTGAAAACCAAGTCTTTTGCAGCATTGTTTCAGGAACTTTGCCGTCCCAGCCGATGAATGTGTAGCCTTCCTTTTGCGGCTCGTTAATCTTTGGAATTGCTGCACCGTAGGCTAATTCGAAACTGAAATCGTCGAATTGAACCTTATATATGCCTCCTTTCCATTTCGCCTTGATTGTCAAATTGTTGGCTGGCATTGTAAAGGGAAAGTCGTAATTCCAGCCGTCAAACGTACAACCCTCTTTCTTAGGATTAGTTGAAGGTGCGTTTATTTCTGCGCCGTAATATGTGGTAATTGGGGCAATTGCGTTGCCGCCATCGGTGTCAAAGGTGATTGTGTACTCAATTGCCTTCCATTGTGCCTTTACTGTCAAATTTTCGGCGGGCATTGTGGATGGAATTGCAGGATTCCAGCCAACAAAAGTATAGCCTGTTTTTATCGGATTCGTAGGAACGCTGATTGTTTCCCCGAAATAATATGCGCCTGACGTGACACTGCTTCCGCCGTCAGTATCAAATGTTATTTTATATTGGTTGTCTCTCAACCATATAGCGGTAACATTCACATTCTGTGCGGGCATTGTGATTGGTAGTTGTGGTGTCCAGCCTCCAAATGTATATCCTGCTTTTGTCGGAGCGGTTGGCGTGGCGATTGTCGTGCCAAAATCCTGTGTGATTGTCGAGATTTCGGTGCCGCCGTCAGTGTCAAATGTTATGGTGTACTTCTTTACGCGCCATTTTGCGGTTACAGTTAAGTCGGATGTGATTCTTGTCGGGAAATTGACAGACCATCCGTCAAATTCATATCCTTCTTTTGACGGTTTTTGAGGTGCAGCGACTTCTGCGCCATAGTCCGCTTTTATAGGTGCAATGTAATTTCCTCCGTCGGTGTCAAAAGTAACGGAGTATTGTTCCTTTTTCCACAAAGCCTTGACGGTCAAATTATTTGCGGGCATTGTCAATGCGGTCAAGTCGATATTCCAACCGTCAAAGGTGTGTCCAATTTTAGTAGGATTGGTTACACTCGGTATTTTCGAGCCATAGTCAACCTTGATTGATGAAATAGTATTTCCACCGTCAGTGTCAAAACTCAATGTGTATTGGTTCACTTTCCAAGTTGCTGTGATTGTGATATTTTCTGATGGGATTGCAGAAGGAATCTGCCTATCCCATCCATTGAAAGTATAACCCTCTTTTGCTGGATTGCTTATGGATGGAATTTTTTCCCCTGCATATCCTACAATGCATGGAATGTAGTTGCCGCCATCCGTGTCAAATGTTACGGTGTATTGGTCGGCTTCGAGCCAAACTGCCGAAACAGTCATGTCCTCGGCTGGCATTGTGGTTGGGATTTCCGGTTTCCATCCACCAAAGGTATAACCCTTTTTAGTAGGGTCGGCTGGCTTTGATACTTTAGAACCGTAGTAATTGGTAATGTTGGATACCGTAGTGCCGCCCTCTGTATTGAATGTGATTGTGTAGCTATTGACTTTCCAATAAGCCTTGCATGTCAGGTCGGAGTTCATTACAGATGGTATTTCAGGATACCAACCATCAAATGTGTATCCAACTTTTGTTGGATTGTCAGGTTTCTTGATTGATGAACCAAAATCTGCGGTTATGTTTGAAACTTCCGTGCCGCCGTCAGTGTCAAAGGTGATTGTGTATTGGTTTGGTTTCCATTGAGCCGTTACCTTGATGTCATAGTCGGGCATTGTTGCGGGAAGTTCGGGCGACCAACCGGCGAAGGCGTAGCCGATCTTTGTCGGGGCAGTTATTGATGGAATTACAGAACCAAAATCTACATTTGATTCGCGGTATGTTGCACCGTCATAAACGTAAGTAACTTTATGCTTGTTGACTTCAAAACTGCCTCTAATTGTTAAATCTCTGTCAGGCATCAAGTCAGGATGAGAACTCCATCCACTGAAAGTGTAACCTTCTTTTGTAGGTACGTCCCTTAATATTATTTCTGTACCGTATGCGACAGTTTCTGTTTCTCCGTATACATTTCCATCGACTATATATGTTAATGTATAAGTGTTAACTCTGAAAGTTCCAGAAACAACAACATCATAACCAGGCATCGTTGTCGGCAAATTATGCCAACCGCTGAAAGAATATCCAATTTTGGATGGTTCGGTTCTCTGCGTAAGTTTTGTGCCAAAGTAAACACTTTCAGTTTCGCCATACGGCTCATTATCGACATAATAAGTAAGTTTGTATGCATTGATGTTCCACTGCGCCTTTGCCGTTATGTTTCGTGCGGGCATCGTTTCCGGCAGATAATCCCAACCTGCAAATGTGTACCCTTCTTTTGCGGGATTTTTGCTTTGGGTTATTTTTTTACCGTATTCAGCCGTAATCGCGTCAAGTTTTGTGCCGCCGTCTGTGTCAAAAGTAATCGTGTATTGATTGATTTTCCACTTTGCTGTGTAAGTTTTGTCGCCGGTACTTCCCTTGTTGATTTTTACAGTAGTTGTAGCATTAGCCAATCCTGTTCCTGTCCAACCAACAAATGTGTAACCTGTTTTTGTTGGATTGTTCAGCGTGAAGTCGGAGGTTTCTACAGTGAGAGATTTCGGATTTGTTTGGCTCAACTCTCCGCCGTCAAGAATGTATGCTATTGAATATTCAATGATATTCCAATGAGCATACAATGTAACGTCGGAATTTACAATGCCTGTGGCAAAGTCGTATTTTTTGCCGTCAGCCGTGTACCAGCCGTCAAAAACATAGCCGCCTTTTTCAGGGTCATTTGTCAATATCATGCGCGAACCATGAACAACTGCATTCTGAAGTTGCATGTGGATTTTGCCGTCAACAATGTATTTGATAGTATGCCTTTGCGGCAAAGTCTCGTTGAAGGTTTTGTCTGCGCTGTTTTCGATAAAGTCCATTCCGTCAATCGAACTTATTACTTTGCTGAAAGACAGTTTGTTGAATTTCTTGTCAGTGTAGAATGCACGAAGCGTTCCTGACCAATTGTCTTCAAACGGGAAATAATAATCGCCCTCTGAATCAGTCCTTACAACTGGGTCGTCGTTGCCCCAAATCTTGTACATCGGTTCAGTATTGGAGTCCTCGAAAACTGCATAGTACGTTCTCTCGTCAAGATTGTAAGTGTCCGCTTTGAAAGAAAGGTAGTACTTTTGTCCGGGTACGACCTCAATAATATCGTCAATATCGATAGAAGTCCAGTCGTTGTTGGTGATTCTTTCCTGATAAAACATTCTTCCCCATATAATATTATAGTCGTCGTGATTTGCTATTGCGATACAAATCTTGCCGGGGTCTCCAGAAATGTTTAACAACACGTCAACTTTTGTCAGGAATTTTTTAGTGGCAGTAAATTCGATACTACTCCAATCGTCCATAATATAATATCCTTGGTCAGTCATCGAACCAGTAGATCCAACCATTATTTGAGGAATGCTATTTCCTGAGGTTACGAGAGCATTTTCAAGCGGATTATTGTTGGCGTCAAGAACCTTTCCTGTAATGTACGCATTGTAATTATGTTCAGGATGTATGTAGCCTTTGCTTTCTTTCCATACTGCAACATAGTCCCTGTCGCCGGTGCTTCCTTTCCTGATAACGACATTATTGGATGCGGTTGTCAAGTCTGTTCCTGTCCATCCCACAAATTCAAACCCTTCTTTGGTCGGATTGTTAAGCTCAAAATTCTCAGTTTCAATGGTATATGTCGCGGGATTGTTATTCGTTAACATACCACCGTCAAGGTCGTAGGTTATGCTGTATTCAATGGGTTTCCAATGCGCATAAAGTGTAATGTCGTCGGTGAACACTGTTGTCGCAAAATTGAACCTTGTGCCATCTGCGTTGTACCATTCATCAAAGACATAGCCTTCCTTTTTGGGTTCGGTGGTACGCGGCACATTAGAACCGTAGGAAATACGTCCCAAGGAATAGTAAACTTCATCATCAACGATGAATGTAAGGGTAAACAACCTTTTCCAATTTGCTGTATATTGCCTGTTGCCGATACTGCCTTTGGCGATTGTTACTTCTTTGGTCGGCTCTGGCAAATCTGTTCCAGTCCATCCCAGGAATAGATAATTTTCTTTTGATG
>Ga0247610_10005802_pt1 | contig 12921 bp, 19 predicted proteins | sample 174DNAGHGhighgp2_FD_193483 | JGI IMG/M metagenome (GOLD analysis project Ga0247610, IMG submission 193483) | Sheep rumen microbial communities from Palmerston North, Manawatu-Wanganui, New Zealand - 1742 DNA GHGhigh gp2 | ecosystem: Host-associated > Mammals > Digestive system > Stomach > Rumen...
TAGAAACGGCATCGTCATTTCCCATCTTAAGCATTAATTTTTTCTTTCCATCAAAATCTAGTTTTCTGTAGTAATCCAACATAGATTTACGAGTAGCTTCTTGGAATCTTGATATAACATCACCATTTACTATATTAGCCACATGTAAATAAGTTCCTATTTCCTAACTTGCGAAAGGTGCTCTATTACTGCCTGCAAGAAGTTCTTTATAGCCTCTATGATATATATTAGAATTTACAGCCGCTTTAGAAGATAACCAACTTATAAAGGCTATATCATCCATATCTTCAGAACTTTCATTTAATAAAGAAGAATGTTCTGTAAATAAATTAAATTTATCAGCCTAAAATAGTTTAGCTAATTCTTCTACACTTTCAAATTTCTCCCTATTTGCTTCTGAATTAAAGAAATCATGAATAGCTGTTTCTAACATTATTCTTTCTTTTTCTACTTTAAGATGTAAATCAGAAGAAATTCCTAATGGCTTATCTTCTATTAAAGATTCCAAAGTAGTAGCATTAGCGATAGCTTCTTCTAATGCAGATTTATCCCAATCATCAGGAACTACATCAGTTACAAATTTCTTTAATTTAGAATAAAGAATATAATTAATGTTAGTTGAAACTCTTGTCTATTTATTAATTTTCTGCCCACTATTTATAGCAAATAGCTATCTATAAAATTCTAATTGTTTTTTAACAAGACTAATGTCTTGTAATATCATATCGGCTAATTGTCCACTAATTATTGGAAGATCCTCCCAATCATCCATTTCTGGTTTTGGAGCCTTTCTATGTACTTCATTTAAAGTTGCATTAATTCCCCAAAGATTAGTTCTATTACCTTTTCCTCCTCTCATAGCATCTAAAGATGCACTGATTTGAGTATCAAAACGTAAAGTATCGTCTCTTGCTCCTTCTACTACAGCTTCTAATAAACCTATAGCTTGAATAGCCTCTTTTAAAGAAATTAAAGCATCTTTATTATCAATACTAAATTGAGATATATCTTCTCCTGACTGTTGATATAAAGACGCTAGATAATTTATCAAATCAGATATCTTAAACTACCCTCCTGTTTGAGAAGTTATATTAAGTATGAAGCTATCAAGTATATCCATTATAGGAGTATAACTCAAATTCTTAAGTTGGGAATATAAACCTAAATTAGATCCATCATCAGAGTCTTCAGTAATTCCTAAAGAAAGTTTATACAAATCAAGGTCTTCTAATGAATGGTTAAGTATATATGGATCCATTCCAGTTATCATATCCGGGTCTCCATATTCTCCTGATAAATCTTCAATTTGAGAACTTACTTCTAATGCTATTTTAGACATTACATCTGCAACTCCCTTTAAACTTGCTAATACTTGATCTTTAACAGCTCCATTTATACTTTTACTTTTTAAAAATTCTTTAACAATATTTTCTGTAGGATCATAAATAGCTCTTTTAATATATTCTGTTACAGTATTAACGTAATCATCAGTAATAACACCAAAATTAAGCTTATTTTTTAATGCTTCAAATTCAGAATCTTCAAGTCTTCCAGAATCACGTAGTTCTTCTGCATCTTGAAGTTCTTTTCGCATCTATTCTAGATTTTCTTTATAAGTATTAGTAAGTAAAGTAATTTGTGCTTTAAACTATTCGGGACTAACTGTCTTAGAATTTATTTCATTTTGTAATGTTTCTGTCCAACTATCAGCAGATAAAGATTCCGGAGTAATTCCCTATCTTAATAATTCTGCTTGTATTTTTGGATCAGATAAATCTATATTTAACATATTAGCTCCTTCAAGCATAGTATTTAAGAAAGCACTTTGTTGATTTAAGAACTCTTGTAAAGATTCATTATCAACAATAGCCTGTGCAGCAGCTTGAATTTCCGCAAATTTAGCAGAAAACATTCTACTGGTAGAAAGATAACCATGAGTAGCTAAACTTACATCATCTTTCATATCAGTTTTTTGATAATTATTCCAATCATCTATATATTTATTCTGTGTTTCAGGACTTAAATTCTCCCATTTCTTACCTTCTTTAGCTTCAACAAAGTATTTGTAAGTAGAAGGCATAAGAGCTTTAGATATAAAAGGAGTAGATTCTATTAAAGCATTTGCCATAAATAAAGGAGCTTTTTTTCCAGAACGCATTTCCTCTATTTGAACCTTTAAATCTTCCATTTCCTTCTATAACTCTGATCTTCTTTGCTCTAAATCAGGATTTTCTTCACCTTTTTGGTCTCCTTCTCCTACCTCTGCTTTAGTTTCGGGTGAATTAAGGTTCTTAAGTTCTAATGCTTTTTCAACATATAAACCTCCTAATCTATTAAATTCTTGTAAGAATTTTCCGGCAGAAGTAGTATTTCTTAAAGCATTATATCTTAAATCTTTAAGAATATCAAGATTATTAGCTAATAATTCATCATCAGAAGCATATGCTCCGGAAGAATTAAGAGTATCGTGAATTAAACGTAACTATGTTCTTACTCTATTCTTAATATCTAAATCTTGATTATCGTTCTTATCACCCTAATCCCAACCAATAATGTTTCCATTATCATCTTTTACCATTTTAGTAGCAGAAAGATGTACATTACCAATTGTTTCTTTATCTAAAATCTTATACAAATCTTTTAATTCATCATTTCTATCCATTTGAATTACTTCTTGAATAGCTTGATTATAAGACATATTTGCATAAGATTTAGCTTGTTTATAGTCTATAGTGGAAGCTGAAATACCTCCTCCTAAGAAACCTCCTAAGAAAGACATAGCATATCTATCTTGCCAGTTTTCCCAAGGTTTTAATCTTACATTAGTACCTTTTGCCTCTTGAATAGCATTAAAAATACTTCTTTGGAAATCTGCAAGTAATTCTTCAGAAGTTTCTTCTGTTGCTTCACCTAAAGCTCCGGCAAAGACAGATTTCATTCCAGCTCTACTTATACCAAATCCTTTTCCAGCTGCTTCTGTAACTACTTCAGTTCCTTTAGTTCCTACAGCATAATCAGCATGTGCAACTTTTTTACCTAATTGAAGCATTTTTCTTAAATAATTACGTTTTGCTTCAGGAGTAGTTGCAGCAGCCTTCATTTTACTAAAATTTTCTAAGGATTCTTTAGTTAAAGCTTTAGCAACACCTCTAGCTCTCTATCTAGCAGCACGAAGTTCTGGCAAAATCCATTCTCCAAGACCTGTGCTCAATAAAGCATATTCAGCAGCAGCATATCCTGCTGTTAAAAGTGCTGCATCAGTATCAGAAGCTCCTGCTTCAAGTGCTTCTCCATAAATATCATTTACAGTAAGCATAGTCATATAAGCTTTTGAAAGAACACCACCAATATTATAGTAATCTTTCATATAGTTTTCTAATTGACTAGCAGCTTTTATAGAGTTCATAGCTTCTTGTTTTTGAATAGCAGCAAGTAATTCTTCACCACTTTTATATTTAGATAAAGAAGCCTTTGTAGCAACATTTAATTCTTTAAGGTATTTAGCTTGTAATGCTTCTTGTCCTTTTTCTGAAATTCCAGATGTTCCTTTAACCATAGCAGGAAGATATTTAAACAACATTCTCTGTTGTCTTAATTGTCCTACTGTATCTCCTACCATTCCTAATAAATTTTCAATAGACCATGTATGTTCTTTGGAATATTCAGAACGTGTATTCATAAAATTAGTAGATTCAGAAAGTCCTTCTAAATAATTCATAGTAGGATTATCTGAACCTAATGCTATCTTACCTAATGTGGCACCTAAACCTAAAGCCTATTGTAGTACAGTAGCTCCTGTAACTACGGCACCTACACCTCCAGGAATAAACATAGCTCCAATGAGAGCAGCATTTTTAACAAAAGATCCGATAGGACTTTTATCAATACCATCACTATCAAAAAAGTCAATAGCATTCATTGCCGACCCATCTGTAGTTAAGATGTCCGACATATGAAGAACTTGTTTACCATATATATTTCTTCCGCCAGCAGTTTCATAATAATAAGTTCCATTTTCATTTAACTTATATTCTCCTGCTACGTGTTCTATTCTATTTTCATCAAAACCTTTCTAACCCCTTTCTATTCCGTTAACATCAACATCTTTATCATATTGTGCTAATATACGGGTATCAGAAAGTTGTCCAAAAAAATCATCATTTGGAGCATCTAACCACTGTCCAGTAGTAACATCAAATACTTTCTGAGTTTGGGCTATTTCCTCTCTAGATTTTTCTCTTGGACCATTTTCTCCTATTCTGATTAAACCTTTTGTTATTAAATCAGGATTAGAAACTTTTGTAACTTTAAATTCGGGATTCCAATTACGTTGTTCCATAGGTGCAAATATGTTATATTTGCTAAAAACTGGAGTAAAATCCTTATTTGGTTCAGTGGCTAAATAATTATATGCCTATTGAGCACCTAAGTAAGTTTGATGAAACTTAGCATTATCAAACTGTCCTGTAGGAGTCTAAAATAAAGGATTATTTTGAATAATTGGAGATGAAGCATAGGTGCTTTCACTTTCTAAAGATGTATTATCTGCATTTAAACCTACATTCTGGAAATCCGAGATAGAAAAACTCGGATTTTCCAGTATGTTTAACATTAAATCATTTTGTTTTGATTCCATAACTATTACTAATTAGTCCATGATCCAGGACTTTTATATCCGGAATTTATTCTAAAATCTGTTTTCTATTGTTCAGTTTCTATCTATAAAGAAGTAGAAGGAGAAATCTTACTATTTGTAGTAGCCATAGCATTCCAAATATTATTATAAATAGGAATAAATATAGTTCCTTTATATAAATCATCTCCATCTAATCCAATCCAAGGAGCTAAACCATTATCTAAACTAAATTTACTATTTCCAGCTTGTCTCATATTATTTTCAAAACGTTTACGTTCTCTAGCATCGGAAACTTTCATAGCACCACTACCAAATGTTAAATCACCTTCAAAGGCATCTTCAGTAGCAGTAGCATTAACCATAGCAAATCTAGCATATCTAGCTGTTAATTCTCCATTTGCTTGATACTTAACAGGTAGTTTATGTTTTTCATATACAGCATTAATCTTTTGTATATCTTGAGCACTTAAAGTATTAGCACCACTAGGATTAATACCCATTTGTTTTAATTCTTGATTAGCTGCATCAATTTCTTGTAAGAACCTAGTATCAGGTTTAGTTAAACCATTTCTTTGAGCTTCTAAATCTATAGGTAATTCAGTACTATAGATTTGTCCACCTTCAATAATTACATTATTAAGTCCTCCAGCAGCAATTCTAACATCACCCATTGTAGCTTGAGATAAATTAAGCATTCCACCAAACTGTCCTTGTCCAACTTGTTGTAAAGTTCCAACAGGAAGAGGATTATTATCTTTATCCATAATAGGCATATTGTTAGCATTGAATTGTATAGCGTGTTCAGATTTATTCTGGATTGTTAAAACACCTTTATTACCATAACCTAAGAAGAATTGTAAAGCGGGATTGGTTTCTACTTCTTTGTCTATAGCAGATTGTCCAGTAGAGGAAGTTCCTGAAGAAGTTTTCTTTGTTCCATCAGGATTAAGATTTTCTTGATAATCCATTTTGTATTCTTTAGTCTCATCTGTTTTACCCATAACTATACTAGCTATCATTGCTTTAGCACCTTCTTCACTTCCATTAGTTTTTAGTTTAAGTAATGTTTTCTAATTTTCAGGTAAAGAAGCATAAATAGCTTCAATAGCTAATTTAGCTTGAACTTTTTGACTTTTTTCTGTAATTCCAGTTTTATAAAGTCCGTCCATAGGCATACTCTCAATGTTTTCTTCGGCTGCTTTCTTTAAGACAGCAATACCATTTTGAATTTGTTGAGATTGTTTTGCGGTATATCCTTCTATTGAATTAGTAGTAGAACCTAAACCCTATACAACTGCGTTTATGGTCTAAATTATTTTTTCAGTACTTGTTCCATTCTAAACCACTTCTAATAAAGAATCTTGAAAAGCCATATTAGAATCGTGTGCTCTAGAATATAACAAATTACTATTAGTTTGTATTTTATATTTATCTTTATTTTTAAAATATTCTGTAGGAGAAATAGCTCTTATATTATTATTTGAATCTTTAACAATCACTTCACCGCTAGATGTAATAGCTGCCTCAGATATTCCTCCATTTTCTTTAACTATTTTATAAGCCTCATCGTATGCTTTTTTACTAGCATTAACTTTATTGACTAAATTTAAATTCCTGTAATAACTACTTATTAAATCTTCAGTTCCTCCAAAAAGAGCTGCTTCAGCTGCAGATTCTTGTAAAGAAGAATATACCACACTAGCATCAGAACTAAGTCCTTCCATATCTTTTAGAAGAGCCATAGTGTCTTTCATAGTAGGCATTCCATCAGCAGAACTTTTTCCAGATGCAGAAGCTCCTCCGTTTGTTACAGCGGCTGTTTGTTGCAACCAAGTAAGCATAGGATCAACTCCTGCATATGGATTAGTTACTGTTACTGGTGTAAAAGTAGTAAATACAGGAGGCATTCCTCCTGACTATAACTTTTTTATTTTCATTTTACTATATATTTTGAATAATCAGTCATTCTTACACCTTTAGCTAAATCTTTGTGATTTCTTATAATTTCTAATATTTGTTTTATAAGTCTATCATTATCTTTACTCTTTGCTCTTATTACAGCTGCTGGATAACTATCGGTACTTCCTCCTTTTTTATCCAACTCTATATCATAACTCATTCTTCCAGGATCTATATTATTAGAATTATAATCAAAAGGAACTCTTTGAATAATATAAGGATTAAACTGTCTAAACTTACGTAGTTGTCCTAATCTATAACTAGCAGCTTTTTGCTTTTTATAAGCATCCATTTCTCTAATAATATCCTTTCTTCTTTGAATATCCTCAGGTTTTGTAGAATCCTTAATAGCATTATATTCATCTTTCCAAGCTAAAATCTTAGCATCGGTAGAGAAATCATATTCCATTGGACCCATAGAAATATAATCATAATAATCTTGATATGCTTTACGTCTATAAGCTTCTTCTTGAACTGGTTTTTCAACATAATTCATTAACCAAGCATCAAGACTATTTTGATTAGCTGCTTGTGCAGCAGCGATAACTGATGCTCTTACTCTAGCATCATCTGCTAAAAGTCCTCTATTAACATTAGCAACATCAGTTGCACGTTTAACATTTTCTTTTTGTTCATTTGCAGAAACTTCAGCAGTTTTATGTATCATTTGGTTATCAGCAACATGACCTTTCCATTGTTGTTCACTAGCAAGTCTTTCACCTTCTAGTCTTCCTAATAAGGCTAGTTGAGCATTAGAAGTAGTAGGTCTATTCATATTAGATCTTATCTAAGCTGCTAAGTTTTCACCTTCTTTTAAACTAGCGTAATCACCATAAACTTGTCTATGGAATTGCCATGGCTATTGTAAAGGAACCTAAAGCCTTCTTAAATATTCTTTAGTTCTTCTATTAGTAGAATCAATATCTCCTAGCATTCTTCCAAAAGCAAGAGTAGCAGGTAAATATTTGTATAAATCAATTTGTTTTCTAGTTCCTTCTCCAGAATCTCCTACACCATAACCTGCTTTATCCCAATCCATATCGTTTCCATCATCAATATCTCCATTATTATTTCCTGGAATTTCTTCTTGTGGAATAGCTTCTGTTTGTTGTGAAGGATCTCTAGATGGAAGTTTCTTTAATTTATAGTAATTGTCATTCTCTGAATCTAAATATATATCAAAACCTCTATCGTTTAATTCTTTTTTAAAGTTTAAAAACTCTTCTGAATTTTCATCCCAGTCACCTTTTCTTCCTAAAAGTCTTCTATCATCAGTAATAGAACTATATAAATTATCTATCAGATAATCTTTACTTCCCCAGTCTCCAGAAGTTCTTCTAGGTCCAGAAATATCATAACGTTCTGATTGATGAGGGGCAATACCTGTAGTATTGAAATTGTAATTATATCCCTCAGGTAATTTTATAGTACCATAACGATTATAAACGTTAGAATTATCCATTCCACCTCTATAATCTTGTTGATATTGTGCTACCTGATTAGAAGGGTCTCTATATGCTACTCTTTGCCAATTACCATTTTCTCCACCTGCTGCATTATAAATTTTAGCATGTCGAGATTGCATTTCATTTAACCAAAGGAAATAATCATCCCCTTCTTTACTTAACCTGTCTAAAATATGATTTTTATATCCACTAAAGACATCTTTAGTCCAAGATGAATTACTTTTTCTTTTAACTCCAGTGTCAAACTTATTTCCTGGTTTTGCCTTTACTATTCCACCTTGCTTTTTGTAGGAAATTAATAAATCTAATTTAGAACCTTTTTTAGATGTTCCAATTTTTGCAGAAGCTTCTTCAGTAGCTCTAGTCGCTTTTGAAGCATTTTCTTTTCTTAATTTCAATCGATTTTCTACTTCTAAAAGAGCTCTTGACATTTTACTTTTACTTCTAGCAAGTCCTTTTAATCTATTTCTTTCAGCTGAAGTTAAAATATTTTCATATTCTCTTAATATACGTTCTGCTCTTTGTTTTACTGTTTCAGATTTAAATTCTTCTGAAATATTCTATTTTTTCTTAGATTCTGTAACAGGTTCAGATGCTGCTGGTTTTTCTCCAGTTGTTGAGGGTTTTTCTTCTGCCTTAGGAGTTTCTTTTGGTGTTTCAGTAGCTCTAGATTCTCTAACAGGAGCTTCAGCTCTAGGAGCTTCGGGTGTATCAACTACACCATATCTTCTTTTCCAAAAACCTTTAAGAGGATTTTTCAAATCACTTAATTGTTCTGCTTTTTCTTGTTGCCATTTAAAAATTCTTTCGTCTAAAGAATTACCTAAAGTACTTGCTCCTTCAACTACTTCGTCTTTAATTTCTAATCCCCTACTCTTTGATCCAATTGGAAATTCTTTTCCTGCTACAGTAGCAGTAGGTGTTTTAGATATTGTTATTTTATCTAAAGCAGCTTTTATTTCTTCTTCAGTAGCACTTGCTCCTAATCTTCTCTTAACTTCACTTCTAATAGAAGGAGATTCTCTTAATACTCTATTAGCAGCTTCAGCATTTCCTCCTGCACTTTCTAATTTTCTTTTAAATTCTGGAAGCTCCGATGATTCTATTTTTATATTATCTTTAGCACCATCAATTTTAACTTCCATATCTCCATACTGTCTAACTGTTCTACCATTAGCTGTACTCATAGCTTCTGCTTTTGGTTTAGCTATTCCATGATATTGAATAGCACCAGTAATAGCCATAATACCGTTAGTAAGATTTCTATAATCTTGAACAGTAAGAGAACTTACTCCTTGAGTAGTTAATTTCTTTAAAGATGCTGCAGCTTCCGGTAATTGAGCTACACCAAATGCTCCAATTAAAATAGGAGCAAATTTAGTAATAGTTTTTAATATTTTTCCAGATTTAGCACCTGCTCCAAATCCTGGAATTAACCCTACTAAATCTAAACCAACATTACCTACAGTTTCTCCTATATCACCAAGAGTTAAGCCGTCTGCATCAGTTGCTAAATTATAAGCATGTAATCCAGTACTAGTTAAACCTGTAAGAGCAGAGGCAACAGTTCCATATCCTGGAATATATGCTGCTCCTAAAGAAGCTAAATCAAGACCTGCTGAAGTCAATTCTCTTATATCAGCAGCATTTAATCCTTGTTGAGCTAAATATTCAGCTTGTTTAGCTTTAATATCAGGTTCAGTAGCCACCTGTGTCTGAACTGTTGTTTCTGGAGTTGTTTCAGCAGGTTTTGCAAATAAAGAGCTTAAAGCAGCAACTTTATCTTCTTGCACTCCTGACTAAACCATGCCATTTAAAGTTCCTCCAAGTTGTAATTTAGCTCCATATTTTGCAAGTTTTACACCTTTACTTGTTAAATAATCTTGCATTAAAGTATAAGTATGTCCTTGAATACTTATTTTTAAATTAGGATTATTTATAGAAACTCTTTTATAATCTCCTGTATTAACATCAAATAATGAAATTGTTCCGGTTTTTTCATCAAAAGATCCAGGAACAGTCCAATAATTTGTTCCTACTATTTGATTTAGTTCATTTGAAATTTCAGTTGGTAATAAAGAAGACTAATTATATAATTTATTTCTAATAGCTAGGGTTAGATTTAGAGATACATAATCATCTAATTTCTAATCTCCTTGCCAAGTTCCAATAACTTCATTCTAATGGGTACTAAGATATTCTGGAGTAATAACTTTTAAATTCTAAAAGAATTTTGGATAAAATTCAGTACTATAATAACGTTGTAAATATTCAGCATTTTCATTTCTAGTATTCATTCTTCTTTGTAAATAGTCTGTTGCAGACCAATTTGTCATAGGTTTTGTTCTATAAGAAGAATTTGTATTTACATCCCATCCTTTAATTCTATTTAATAGCTATTCTTCTGTTTCAGAAGTTCCTCCTAACATTTCTCTTAACTATTCTCCTGCTGTTTTTGGAGCAGATTCTGTTGAAGTAGAAAAATTTCCATTTTCGTCAAATGAAATATTAGCATCCGTAGATAATAAACCTCTTAAGTTCAAACCTAAAGCTGCTGCAGCTGCATAGTCTTCATTATTTAATGTTCCATCAGCTAATGCTCTTCTTAATCTGTCTACTCTTTCAGTAGCTCCAGTTATTCCACCTAAAGATTCATCAGCGTCGTCATATTTAGACATATAATTTTCGTTTAAAAGGTCAAGAATAGCATTAACTCTATTCTTTACCCCTCTTACTTTCTTTCCATCTGGACCTTCTACTACTTGGTCTAGGTCATAAAAAGAACGATAATCAGGTTTTTCACTACCTCCAAAGAATGAATTATAAAAATCTCTCAATATAGAGGTATTTGTAAAAGTGTTCTTCTTCTTTGCTTCTTTTTTAATATAATTAGGTCTAGCTGCTTCAGCTACCTGTTTAGCATAAAAAGAATAACGTTTACCAACACCACCTTCAGAGAAATCTAGTCCAGAATACCCAGGATCAAGTACTTCAAAAGTACCATCTTCATTCATTCCTGTAATATTTCCAGCCTAAAGATTTTGTAAAAATAATTTATGTTCTCTAATTATCTCCTATTTTTCTCTATTTGTCCAAGTTCCCTCATAAGTATCATAAAAATGTTGGAAATTGTTAGCTAAAGCGTCTGCATAGTCACTAGTGTTCACTTCATGGTTTCCAATTCTAAATTTTGGAACTTGTACTTCATTATCTGTCTAATTGTTTGTTGGAGGAGTTTGTTCACTGGAAGTAGCGCCTCCTCCTTCTTTAAATTTGCGTATAAATACTGCCATGTTATTTTGATTTAAAACAAAAAAGGGAACATACAAGGTTTTTGTATGCTCCCTTAATCATTTGTGATTAATAAATTCTTCTAGATAAGACCCCACCGTTACGGTAAACAGGCTCACCTTCAGGAGCTGCTTCTTCTGGTGCACCGCCTTGGCTCTATTGGATTAATTGAATAAACGCTTCACATACAGCCATTGCTGCTTCGCAATCTTCTGTTTCTAGTGCCTGCATAGCAACTTGTGCAATCTACATTATTGGATCTCCACCTTCTTCAGGTGCTCCTCCCTCTGCAGGTGCTCCACCTGCTTCAGGTGCTGGTGCTCCACCAGCTGGTGCTGCTTCGGGTGCAGCTTCGGGACCCATCGGTCCACCCATTTGAAATACTTTAATTTTCATACTTTAAAAACGTTTAATATTAAACTTTAAGTTATCTTTGTAAAGATAAGTATATATTAATATAAATCAAAATAAATTAACACTTTTTAAATATTTAGACTTAATCTGGAGCATTTACATATTCCGGATCTCGTCCGTCTTGCTTTTTAAGAACTTTAAACATATACTTGCCAAGAGCTTTAAAATCTCTGTCGGCCTAAGAGTCATATGCTTTTTTAGCTTTACGAATAAGTACTTTTGTTTCTTTTCTTGAAACAATTCTTTCTCCTCCAACTAAATCCATTTGTGATGAACCATCGGGAGCGAGCACTTTCATAACAACTTCTTCATCTGCTACAAATTCTAAAGAATCTCCTTTCTATACTCCTGAATTTACATTAACTTCTACAACATACATTGTATCTTCATGACTTAATAATGTATCATCTTCAGGTTGTCCTTGTTCAACAGCTATAACTTCCTAATCCTCATTTATAAAGATTATATCTAAAGGAATTAAAGTGTCTCTCATCCACATTTCTACTAATTGAGGCTGATCAAAATAAAATATCATACCTTCATCTTGTGGAAGCTCTTTGACACCTTGCAATCCTTTTTGCATTTCTTCCATTGATTTAGCTTCTTGAACATTATATTCTCTTTCTCCTAATTTTATTTTAATCATTTTTTCTTCCTCCCTGTAGAATATGTTACTCCTTTATATCTAAATGATACATCAGGTTCATTGTTTGTAAAATAGTCTAAGTAATCCCAAAGACTATGTTTGCTTTCTAAATATGGACTTACTATAAATATATCTTTTCCATCAGCATTTACCCAACGACCTCCATTTTGCTTTGGATTATCACCTAATATAGACTCATTACTATATGTCATATGAGAATCCTTCTTATATTTGTCTAACCAATGTCCTTTACCTGGATTTTTCTCTTCTTCTTCTCTCCAAATTTGATATACTTCAGGATCGCTATACGCGGCTTTTAGGTCATAATCCTGATCAGAACCTCTTCCTGTCTTATCTAAATAATTAGTTAACTCTTCAAATGTTTTAAATTCAGGAAGTTTATCTCCGTCTTTCTATATTTTTATTTTTTCAGGAATATTTGGCGCTGTAGCTACTTTAGTTATACTAGCTGCATTTGCTGTAGAAACTTTGTTAGGATCACTTCCAGT
>Ga0247610_10005803_pt1 | contig 12920 bp, 6 predicted proteins | sample 174DNAGHGhighgp2_FD_193483 | JGI IMG/M metagenome (GOLD analysis project Ga0247610, IMG submission 193483) | Sheep rumen microbial communities from Palmerston North, Manawatu-Wanganui, New Zealand - 1742 DNA GHGhigh gp2 | ecosystem: Host-associated > Mammals > Digestive system > Stomach > Rumen ...
GAGCCTGTAAAAAGCTACAAGCCAGGCAGTCCGGAGAGAATCGAACTCCAGAAGGAACTCGAAAGACAATCCAACGAAATCGTTGAAATCCCCGCCATCATCAACGGCCAAGAAGTCCGCACGGGCGACATGGGCGAGGTGGTGATGCCTCACGACCACAAGCACGTCATCGCACGCTACCATAAGGTAGGCGAAAAGGAAGTCCGCATGGCCATCGACGCCGCCCAAGCCGCCAAGCACGACTGGGAGAACACGCCTTGGGACGAGCGCGCCGCCATCATGGCACGCATCGCCGAGATGCTGGCCACCAAGTACCGCGCCCGCATCAACGCCGCCACCATGCTCGGCCAGTCGAAGAACTGTTTCCAAGCCGAGATCGACAGCGCCTGCGAGACCATCGACTTCTTCCGCTACAACAACCACTACGCAAGCAAGCTCTACGCCGAGCAACCCGCATCGGCCAACGACCAGCTGAACCGTACCGAATACCGTCCGCTGGAAGGCTTCGTGTTCGCCATCACGCCTTTCAACTTCACCTCCATCGCCTCCAACCTGAACATGACTCCCGCCCTGATGGGTAACACCACCATCTGGAAGCCCTCAACCACTGCCCTGCTGTCGAACTACACCGACATGCGCATCTTCATGGAAGCCGGCCTTCCGAACGGTGTCGTCAACTTCCTGCCTGGCAAGGGCAGCGTGATCAGCGGTGTGGCCCTGAAGGACAAGAACTTCAACGCCATCCACTTCACCGGCAGCACCGCCACCTTCAAGAGCCTGTGGAAGACCACTGGCCAAAACCTCGACATGTACAAGGCCTATCCGCGTCTCGTGGGTGAGACCGGCGGTAAGGACTTCATCTTCGTCCACAACAGTGCCGACCCGCAAGAGGTGGCCGTGGCCATCGTGCGTGGTGCATTTGAATACCAAGGCCAGAAGTGCTCCGCTGCCTCGCGTGCCTACATCCCCGCTTCGATGTGGAACGACGTGAAGAACCGCGTGGGCGACATGATGAGCACCATCAAGATGGGTGATGTGAAAGACTTCACCAACTATGTGAACGCCGTCATCGACGAGGCTTCGTTCGACAACTGCAAGGGCTACATCGACCGCGCCAAAGCCAGCAAGGATGCCGAGATCGTCTTCGGCGGCAACTGCGACAAGAGCGTCGGTTACTTTGTGGAGCCCACCGTCATCCTCGCCAAGGTGCCGAACTACGAGAGCATGGTGGAAGAGATCTTCGGACCCATCATCACCATCTACGTCTATGACGACAACAAGTTCGAAGAGATGCTGGATGTGTGCGACCAAAGCTCGCCTTACGCCCTCACCGGTGCCTTCTTCGGCAACTGCCTGAAGGCCCAGAAGATTGCCAACGACAAGCTGCGCCATGCGGCAGGCAACTACTACGTGAACGACAAGCCCACGGGAGCTGTGGTCGGCATGCAACCCTTCGGCGGCGCCCGCGCCAGCGGCACCAACGACAAGGCCGGCGGTCTCTGGAACCTCATCCGCTGGACCAGCCCACGCGCCATCAAGAACACCTTCGTTCCCGCTGCCGCCTACGGGTATCCGTTCCTGGCCCAAGATTAATAATCGTTTTGCTGGTTGAGACGTGGCACGCCACGTCTCAACAGCGACAAAACTCAAGAAAAATCCGTCGAATTTTCGGCGGATTTTTTTATTGATTGACATTTATTATTATTTTTGCACTTAAAAAACACGAATTCCCATGTCAATCTACAAAAACAACCTTTCTCGGACGGTCATGACAGTGTTCATGATCTTAGCAATGACGCTAACGGCCTCGGCCACGGACTTCATCACCGACGTGATGGTCGCAGGGTACAAAAACCAGAGCGATTTCAATACCCTCATAGAAAATCTGCAACAGCAGGGTTGGACGGACATCAACCAAGACCTGAACCAGGGATGCGGCTCGGGCAGTTACTACATCCACTTGCTCTACAAGAAACAGAGCAGCTCGGGCAACAGCGGCACGCCCATCACCGGCTTCTACATCAGGACGGGTGCCAATCCGCCCGACAACCTGACCCACGATGGACGCACCTACTACCTCGTCCCGTGCCAAGGAAGCGACAGCTTCGTCAGTGGCCACGGTGACCTGAACGCGGGCTGCGGATCGGGCAGCGACTACATCTTCCTCTACTACACCAAGGACGCCTTCACAAACAACACCGGCGTCACCGGCATCACCTTCAACGACACCCAAAGCTATGCGGTAGGCGAAAACGGCGGCAGCACCGGCTACGACCTCAACACAGGCTGCGGCTCCAGCTCCGCCTACATCTACATGCACCTCACCACCACCTCGGGGGCCAACGTGGTGACCCTATGCTCGGGTAGTGGAAACGTGCAACTCCTTAACGGCCACATTCTCACCGGCACGGGTGGTGCCAATACCCACGTCACCATCGCCGATGGTGCCACGGTGACCTTAAGCGGTGTGGACATCACTTCCATTGCCAACAACGATAGCCACCAATGGCCGGGTATCAGTTGCTTGGGCGATGCCGTCATCACCTTAGGGGAAAGCACGACCAACAACGTGAAGGGAGGATATCGAAGTTCCGGCATCCATGTAGCCGAATACAAGACCCTCACCCTCCAAGGCAACGGTACGCTTAACGCCACTGGAAATCAGTATGCGGCGGGCATCGGCAGCTACAACCAATCCCCTTGTGGCAACATCACCATCAATGGCGGCACCGTCAACGCCACGGGCGGTCAATATGCCGCAGGCATCGGCAGTGGCAGCGATAACTGCTCTTGCGGCTCCATCAGCATCAGGGGTGGCACCGTCAACGCCACGGGCGGTGACGGTGCCGCGGGAATCGGCAGTGGCAATAACCATTCTGATTGCTGGCACATCTCCATTTACAATACGGTGACCCGTGTCACCGCCACAAAAGGCACGGGCTGCGACAACGCCATTGGTGCGGGTGGTAATGGTAGCACCTGCCAATCCGTCACCATCGGCGACGTGGAGACAGGCTTCATCACACAAAGCCCCTTCGTCACTTTTCCCTACACCGTCGCCTTCAACGCCAACGGCGGCACAGGCTCGATGGCCAACCAGAATTTCATGTACAACGTGAAACAAGTCCTTTTCGGCAGCATTTTCACCCGCACTTACTACGCATTTGAAGGATGGGCCACCACGGCCGACGGGCCAAAGGTGTATAACGAAGAGCAGAGTGTCATCAACCTAACCCAAACTCCTAACGCCACCGTGACGCTCTACGCAAAATGGTTATTTATAGGGACGATACCTGGAGAGATCGTACTCCATGACGGCGACGTCCTCACCGGCATAGGCGGTGTCCACACCCACGTCAGCATTGCCGATGGCGCCACGGTGACCTTCAGCGGCGTGGACATCACCGCCATCCTCGAAGACGATGACCACCGGTGGCCAGGCATCACCTGCTTGGGCGATGCCATCATCGTTTTGGCCGAAGGCATGACCAACAGCGTGAAGGGGGGAATGAACAATCCGGGCATTTACGTACCCCAAGGCCATACCCTCACCCTCCAAGGCAACGGCACGCTCAATGCCACTGGCGGTAATAGCTCTGCGGGCATCGGCAGCGGACGGAGTTCCTCTTGCGGCAACATCACCATCAGCGGCGGCAACGTCACGGCCATTGGCGGTCAATATGCCGCGGGCATCGGCAGCGGACGGAGTTCCTCTTGCGGCACCGTCACCATCAGTGACGGCACCGTCACGGCCACTGGCAGTCAATATGCCGCGGGCATCGGCAGCGGATATTATTATTCTTCTTGCGGCAACATCACCATCAATGGCGGCATCGTCAACGCTACTGGCGGTGAACTTGCCGCGGGCATCGGCAGCGGAAGGGCTTCCTCTTGCGGCAACATCACCATCAGCGGTGGCACCATTACGGCCACTGGTGGGTATAGAGGTGCCGGCATCGGCAGCGGATGGCCTTCCTCTTGCGACAACATCGCCATTAGCGGCGGCACCGTCACAGCCACTGGTGGACAATCGGCAGCGGGCATCGGCAGCGGATGTAATTCCTCTTGCGGCAACATCACCATCAGCGGCGGCACCGTCACAGCCACTGGCGGCGACAATGCTGCGGGCATCGGAAGCGGCTACTGGCATTCCTCTTGCGGCGACATCATCATCACCAACGGCGTGACCCGCGTCATCGCCACAGCTGGCCAAGACTACAACAACGCCATTGGTGCAGGAAATTCGGACAGCACCTGCGGCACCGTCACCATCGGCGACGTGGAGACCGGCTTCATCACGCAAAGTCCCTTCGTCACCTTCCCCTACACCGTCGCCTTCAACGCCAACAGCGGCACAGGCACGATGGACGACCAAAGTTTTATGTACAACGTGGCGCAACACCTCACCGCCAACAGTTTCACCTACTCGGGTCACTCGTTCCAAGGATGGGCCAACAACGCCGAAGGACCAAAGGTGTATGACACCGAGGAAAGCGTGAGCAACCTGGCCGACACCATCGCCACCGTCACGCTCTACGCCAAATGGGAAGCCCTGCCAAGCACCACCCTGCCTATAGCCGGCTACGGCACGGGCAACGGCGGCTGGCACCTCATCGCCTCCCCCATGAGTAGCCCGATCACACCTACGGCAGAAAACGGCTTCCTCACCAATGAATTTGACCTCTACCGCTTTAACCAAGGTGCAGAGCTGGAATGGGAAAACTGGAAGCAAGCGGGCGACCACTACCACTTTGTCATCGAATCGGGCCGTGGCTACCTCTACGCCAACCAAACAGGCACCATACTTACCTTCAGCGGAACACCTTACAGTGGCAACGGCGAAGTCACGCTGCACAAGACCACAGGCGCACAATTTGAGGGCTGGAACCTCATCGGCAACCCATTCGGCACCTCGGCCACGCTCAACCAACCTTTCTACAGAATGAACGAAAGCGGCACGGCACTCTCGGCGCAAGTGGAGGCCAACAACAGCGTGGCGGCCATGGAAGGCGTGTTTGTACAGGCCAGCACCGACAACGAAACGGTTACTTTCACCCAAGTCAACAACAGCAAGGGCAGCGAAAATGACGCTGTGCCCATGCTCACTTTCAGCCTCACCCGTAACGAAGGCGAGGCCATCGACAACGCCATCATCCGCTTCGACGGCGGCCAGACGTTAGAGAAGTTCAGTTTCCGCAAGGGCAGCACCAAAATCTATATCCCTCAGAACGGCAAAGACTACGCCATCTTCAATGCCAACGGAATGGGCGAAATCCCCGTCAACATCAAGGCCAAGGAAAACGGCACCTATACGTTGACCATCTCAGCAACTTCCAACTGCCAACTGCTAACTGCCAACTTAATTGACAATCTCACCGGCGCCAACACCGACCTCCTCGCCAACCCGAGCTACACCTTCACGGCCAAAACCACCGACTATGAGAGTCGTTTCAAGCTGGTGTTTAGTGCCGATGGCAACGATAATAAGATTGAGAATGAAAAATTTGCCTTCATCAGCAATGGCGAACTCATCGTCAACGGCACAGGCACCCTCCAAATCTTCGACATCCTCGGTCACGAATTGTTCCGCAAGGAACTGCCAACTCCCAACTGCCAACTCCCAACTGCCCCCGGCATTTACGTGCTGCGCCTCATCAACGGCGACACCGTGAAGACACAGAAGATTGTAGTGAGATAACCAACACCTTCGTTCCTGCTACCGCATACAAAAATCCGTCAAATTGTTTGGCGGATTTTTTTTGTTTCACTTTTTTTGTATCTTTGCGCTTCTAATTCTCGTTCGATGAAGCACCTAAGACTCCTTCTTCTCGCACTTGCCATCTTGGCAGGTCGCTCACTCTCCGCTCAAACCGAATACCAATTCAACAAACAACCGAACGGTTTCAGCATCAGTAGCCGAAGCAATAACGCCACGACGATCGTCCATAACGTCAGCGGCCTAACCCTTGAGAAAACCGACCGGGAAGGGTTGCAAGGCCAGTTCATCACTCTCACGGGCATCCACCTCGCCAATGTGGCCGGGGCCCCCGACCTGCCCAGCGGCAGCGCCTTCGTGGCCATCCCCAACGGGGCCAAGCCCTCTTTGAGACTGGTGAACGCCCAAACCAAGATCATCAAGGAGGTCGATCTCATCCCCGCACCACAACCCCAACTCGACAACGACGATGCGAAAGCCGTTTATGAGAAGGACATGAACATCTATGGAAAAAACGCCTTTTACCCTGAGACCCCCTATCGCGTCTCGGAAGTGACCAGCGTGCGTGGCGTGGAGATGGTCGAAGTGGGCGTGATGCCCTTCCAATACAACCCAGTCACCAAGGAACTCATTGTGTATGAAAGCCTCGAACTGGAACTGACTACCGAAGGTGGAAACGGGACGTATGGCGACCTCCGCTACCGTACCCCGGCTTGGGACCAGATTCTGAGCGACATGCTGCTCAACCGTGAAGTCCTTCCAGAAGTGGATTACGGCAAGAGAAGACGCAAGCACTACGAAAACCGCGAAACAGGCTGCGAATACATGATCATCACTCCCGACAATGAAGATTTCATTCAATTAGCCGACAGCATCAAAAAGTTCAGGACCGAGCAAGGCATTCCCACTGAAATCTTCACCGTTTCGCAATGCGGTGGCAACAATCAGACGGCCATTCGAAACTTCATCCGCAATGCCTACAACACTTGGGACATGCCTCCTGCGGCCGTACTCCTCTTAGGCGACCACAACACGGATGCCACACAAGGCATCGTTTCCTACACCATGAACAACCACCCGGGCGGTGACAGCTACAACCCCTATATATCCGATCATATCTATTCTGTGATGGGCAACAACCATATGCCCCAAATCATCTTAGGTCGTATCACGGGTCGCAACTACGAAGAGATGTACCACATGATCAAAAAAGACCTCGACTATGAGCGTCAGCCTCCCATTGACCCCTACTTCTACGACCACCCTATCACTGCCATGGGATTTCAATTGGAGCGTTGGTTCCAACTTTGCTCGGAGGTAGTAAATGGTTTCTGGACTTACGAACTCGGCAAACAGCCCGTACGTCAGAATGCCATCTACCAAGGCACTCCCGGCAACCGCTGGTCAACCTACGAGCACACCAACTCTGTACTCAACTATTTTGGCCCTTCGGGTTGTGGCTACATTCCACAAACCATGTCGCACCTCACCGACTGGAGTGCCACGGGCAACTCAGTGAATGAGGCCATCAACAAGGGAGCCTTCATCATCCAACACCGAGACCACGGTGCAGAAGAGGTTTGGGGCGAGCCTAGTTATGGCATCGGCTATATCAAACGACTGACTAACACCAATCTCACCTACGTCATGTCGAACAACTGCCTCACAGGCAGGTTCAATTATAGCGGAACAAGTGGCGAAGGCTGCTTCGCCGAAGTATTCCACCGTCACCAATACGGAGCCTTGGGACTCATTGCCGCCACCGAGGTCTCCTATTCTTTCGTCAATGACATCTACGTATGGGGCGCCTACGACAACATGTGGCCTGATTTCATGCCCACCTACGGCACACAGCATGCAACCAACTTCGTACGTCCCGCCTTCGGCAATGCCGCTGGAAAATACTTCCTAAGACAATCCTCATGGACAGAAGAAGACTGGAAAGAAATCACCTACTACCTTTTCCATCAGCATGGCGATGTCTATATGAACCTTTACACCGAAGTCCCACAAAAGCTTGAGGTAACCATGTTGCCAGTGCTTCCTGCTGGAAACGACCATTATACCGTGAAAGCCGACGAAGGAGCCACCATCTGCCTTACCGCAAACGGACAAATCATTGGCTTTGATACTGCCACGGGCGACACGCAACAAATATCGGTTACGCCACAAGATGTAGGCACTCTCGTGAAACTCACCATCACCAAACAGGATTATTACCGTTACGAGCACTTCATTCAGACGATTTCAACAGAAGAGCCCTACTTGATTTTCGACGCCGTTGAAATCAATGATGAAGAAGGTAACGATAACCATGTCCCTGATTACAACGAAAGCTGCAGTTTAGGCATCAATTTGCACAATGTGGGTTATTCCATCATGAACGATTTTAACGTCACGCTCTCTTGCGACCATCCCGCAGTGGAAATCATACAGAACACATCATCCTATCATAGCATGAATGCCGATGAAACCCAGATACAAAACAGCGCTTTTACGGTACATTTCGGCGACGAACTTTACGACCAAGAAAAAGTGAAATTCTACCTCTTCATGGAGAACGCAGATTACTATTTTATTGATAGTGTGATACTTACCATCAACGCACCCGACCTGAAAATTGTCGGCCTCAGTTTCACCGATCTTGATGGCACTTCGACTGATCGCCTTATGAAAGGACAATCCTCCTATTTGACTTTTGACATCGAAAATCAAGGAGAGAGCAAGTCGATGGCTATTTCCAACAAATTGAAAGTGCTTGCTCCCTTCCTAAGCATTGAAGATGATGAAGTCATCATTCCTGCCATTGATGCTGGAGCCACAAAACAAGCCGCTTTCCTTGCACACGTTGACAACGATGCCGTTGAAGGCATTCTCAAATACAGCCTGCAAGCCGAAAGTGGATTCCACAACGACAAATTGGAAAGCCAGATTCCATTAGGCTATACCACAGAAGACTTTGAAGACGAATCTCTAAATGAAGATGTGCAATGGCTCTTGGGATCAGGCAACAGAGTATGGTATATCATAGAAGATTCCACAGCTCTAGGAGGTCATATCCTGCGCTCCCCAGCCATCAATACTGGCTCAGCAAATTTATATTTTTCCATCACTACCGAGGTCGACGACAAGATTTCTTTCCTGCGAAAGACACAAGCCCAAGGCGGCTCCAAACTCCAATTCTCTTTGAACGGTGATATGATTGACGAATGGGAAGGTCTTAGTGAATGGGAACAATCCGAATACTATTTGCCAGCTGGGAAAAACTTGATTCGTTTCATTTTCAAGAAAAATTCCTCTAGCGGTAGCGAAGACGATGTCGTGTACCTAGACCACATTCTCCTTCCACCTTTGTCCAAGATGGTACTCTTTGCAGGCGACAGCACCGAAGTATGCTCCAACGCTACTTTTACTCCCGATGCTTACATTTATAACCACAAGGATTTCATCTGGTCAACCAATGGTGATGGGACTTTTGATGACATTACTCTGGAACGACCAACCTACACTTTTGGTGAAAACGACAAGGTCGAAGGCAAAGTAGAGCTCACCATCACCGGCACCTCGTCGCGCAATGAAAGCCAGCAAAGTAGCACGGTAAATGTTCAACTTCTTCCCACATTCGACCCAAGCTACAATCCCGCTGCACCCTCTGGAGAAACCGAGATTGACCTACGTTTAGACCGCCAAAGTGAGTACACAGCAGAGCAAGTCAGCGAAGTCATCTACACTTGGAGTATAGAACCTGAAAGAGCAGGCACCATCATCAGCGAAGGCAACCATGTCAAAGTGGAATGGGATAGTGAATACCGTGGTCAAGCCAACATCAATTACCGTTATGAAAACCCATGCGGCTCCACTGCGATTTCAGAGTCTTTGAGTATCAACGTATTCAATTCCACGGGACTCAACGAGCAAGAAGCATCAACATTCACAGTCTATCCCAACCCAACCGAAGGGATTATCCATCTCATTGCCTGCGAATCCATTCAAGGCAAGGCAATCGTTGAGGTATATGATTTACTTGGTGAACAGGTGATGGTCAAAGAGGTCAGCCTTATACAAAAGGGCGAATCCATAGCCCTCGACCTACATCATCTCGTTTCAGGATTGTATATCATTAAAATGAGCACCGAAAACGGCAGTTGCTCAAAGAAAGTGAGCGTCAGGTGACGAAGAAAAGGAAGTATTTCCTATTTTTGCAGACATTATTGTGTTATCACAAAACCAGCAAGACAATGCATAACCTCAAAAAAGCTGGTGGCGGCTACACAACCGTGTCGCCGCCGGAAGCCCGCCGGTTGGCAGCTTCCCCAGCCCAAACAATGGTTTTGTTGAGTTTTGCAAGTTTTGTTAGAAAAAAGACAAACAACTAAATCAATACAATATGGTAAGATACAAAGAATTAGGGCTCGTGAACACCCGTAAAATGTTCGCCAAGGCCGTGGACGGCGGCTATGCCATCCCCGCTTTCAACTTCAACAATATGGAACAAATGCAGGCCATCATCATGGCTGCCGTCGAGACCAAGTCGCCCGTCATCCTGCAAGTGTCGAAAGGCGCACGCAACTACGCCAACCAGACCTTGCTGCGCTATATGGCCCAAGGTGCCGTGGAATACGCCAAGGAACTGGGCTGCGCCCATCCTGAGATCGTGCTTCACTTAGACCACGGTGACAGCTTCGAGTTGTGCAAGTCGTGCATCGACATGGGCTTCTCGTCGGTGATGATCGACGGCTCGGCGCTGCCCTACGACGAAAACGTGGCCTTGACGAGAAAGGTCGTCGACTACGCACACCAATACGATGTGACCGTGGAAGGCGAATTAGGCGTTTTAGCCGGTGTTGAGGAAGAAGTTTCCGCCGCCGAAAGCCACTACACCAAACCCGAGGAAGTCATCGACTTCGTGACCAAGACCGGCGTCGACTCCCTGGCCATCTCGATTGGCACCTCACATGGTGCCTACAAGTTCACTCCCGAGCAGTGCACCGTCGACCCACAGACGGGCCGCCTCGTGCCGCCTCCGTTGGCTTTCGACGTGCTCGAAGCCATCGAAAAGAAACTGCCTGGCTTCCCCATCGTGCTGCACGGCTCGTCGTCGGTGCCGCAAGACGAGGTGGACACCATTAATAAATATGGTGGTGCGCTGAAGGCCGCCGTCGGCATCCCCGAAGAGCAGCTGCGCAAGGCCGCCAAGAGCGCCGTCTGCAAGATCAACATCGACAGCGACAGCCGCATCGCCATGACCGACGCCATCCGCAAGGCCTTGGCCGAAAAGCCCGCCGAGTTCGACCCGCGCAAGTACCTCGGTCCCGCCCGCGACAGCATGAAGAAACTCTATATCCACAAGATTGTGAATGTGTTGGGCTCGAATAACAAGCTGGAGCAGGCGTAAAGGCAAGTCTTATCATAACACCAAGAAAAACCGCCAAGTCTTTGGCGGTTTTTTTGTTCTTTTCGCTAAAAAGTTGTATCTTTGCCTCGTAAATACAACAATTGACAAACCATGAGCGAAGCAACATTGCAAGGACTGTTAAATTACCTATACAGCACCCTCACCCTCGACAACATGCGTTGGATGGCGGCGCACTTGATTGCACATGCTGATGCCGACGAGGGAAAAGTGAAACCTTACACAATAGTGGAACTGCATCAAATGGTTGCTGAAGGCGAACAACAATTTGCCGAAGGAAAATGGCAAGACTCGGAAGACATGTTCCGAGAATTGGAAGAAGAATTTACGGCTTAAGAACTTCAGCACACCGAAGTCGTTGCATTCTGGGACACCCGCCGCGAACCGAAAAAACAAGCCGAGCAAATGAAATGAGCAAGAAACTGGTATATATTCTCGCCGTATTTGTTGCCATCTCATCATGCAGCCTTGTAAAGCAACCAGCAAATAAACATCCAACCATGAAAAGATTACCATTACTAACCATGCTGCTTCTGATCTTTTTCTTCGCATGTTCTTCACATTCTTCACATATAGAGTCTGATTTAAAAATCCCCTATCAAACTTTTACTGTCGATTCTGCCACTACAATTTATACATTCATGAAGGATATGTGGCGTGAAGAGGGATATATTATGTGTAAAGATTCTGATACCACATATATTTCAAGACTTGACACAGATCCGGTAATACCAATCATCAAATCCGTTTCCAATGACACAATTTATTTAGCGTATTATTGCGATAAAATGTATGGCTATATTGACACAACTATTATTTGTAAATCCATTTGGGAATGGGCTCAAAAAGTTGGCAAATACGAAATAATTCAGCAAAGATACTATCTTTTGAAAGGCAGTGGTGGATTAACAGCAGACACCATTGACAGCATATATAGAAGCAGGGATTCTATTGTCGCTTATAGGAATAGCCAAAGAATGCTGGCAACTCCAATCAAAGATGTTTTTACAGAACATAGGCATAATGGGTACTATTTAAGTGTTTTTACTATAGATACAACGCAAATGTTACAAAGATGGACATCGTATTATGCCAATGTCAGTGAAGATAAATTGAAATAGGACAATAGCATTTTCTTAAAGGCAACATTTTTAAAGCCAATTGAAAAAAGTATCGCAAAAAGCACTATTTTTGCGATACTTTTGTTATTAACCGCAAGAGACAAACCGAGCCTCTTGCCGTCATGGCGGAGGAACATCCGCCATCTCCTACGCTGAAGGATATCCCTTCTGCTTGGGAGATTGCGGGTCAAGCCCGCAATGACGGCATAGGGTCAGGATAGTCCTTCTAGGTGTACTGAAGCAGCAAATAAAACAAACACATAAAAAATGAACCTCAATTCTTTAACAGCAATATCGCCCGTCGATGGGCGTTACCGTTCCAAGACCGTTGAGTTGGACGACTTTTTCAGTGAATTTGCCCTCATCCGCTATCGCGTGATGGTCGAAGTGGAGTATTACATCGCCTTGTGCGAGCTACCTCTGCCGCAACTCGAGCAGTTCAACGGCGACTACGACGACCTCCGCGCCATCTACGAGGAATTCCAAACGGAAGACGCTCTCGAAATCAAGGAGATAGAAAAAGAGACCAACCACGACGTGAAAGCCGTGGAATACTTCCTGAAACGCCGCTTCGACGAACTCGGCCTGACCGAGTTTAAGGAGTTCCTGCACTTCGGCCTCACCTCGCAGGACATCAACAACACCGCCGTGCCGCTCTCGATGATGGAGG
>Ga0247610_10005804_pt1 | contig 12919 bp, 6 predicted proteins | sample 174DNAGHGhighgp2_FD_193483 | JGI IMG/M metagenome (GOLD analysis project Ga0247610, IMG submission 193483) | Sheep rumen microbial communities from Palmerston North, Manawatu-Wanganui, New Zealand - 1742 DNA GHGhigh gp2 | ecosystem: Host-associated > Mammals > Digestive system > Stomach > Rumen ...
GGGCCGTGGCGGGCGAGGACGAGGCAACGGCCAGGGACAGCGAGAGACGAAGACCGGGGCACTCGACATGAGCTACGAGAACAACAAGAACCTGAAGCTGAGCAGCCGCGTGACCTGGGAGCACAACGATGCCGACAACTGGAACCGCACCGGCTCGGAGAGCTTCGTGAAGACAACAGGAGGAGCTTTCTCCAACAGTGTAAGCCAGAGCTACTCGCGCTCAAACAACTGGACGGCAAACATGAACCTGCAGTGGAACATAGACTCGATGACCACTCTCTCCTTCCGCCCCAATGTCAACATCTCGACCAACGACAGCCGTTCGGGGTCGACATCGGCATCGTTCAACGCCAACCCCTTCGACTATTCCGACGACCCCTTGAGTGACGACGGTCTCCGCTCTTCGCTCAGCGACATCATGGTGAACCGGCGGCAGAACAAGTCGCTGAGCCAGGGCGACAACAAAAGCCTCAGCTCGCAGGTGCAGCTGTACCGCCGCTTCGGCAAGAACGGACGCAACATAGCCATCAGCGGAAACATAAACTACCGCGACGGCTCAAACCAGAACGGCAGCCTCTCGGACGTGCACCTCTTCCAGACACGCAACGCGCAGGGACAGGACTCCACATACCAGACCAACCGCTACACCCGCTCGGCCAACGACAACTTCAGCTACTCGCTCGGAGCCACCTATACCGAGCCCCTGTACATCTTCCCCAAGAAAGAGACACCCCAGGACAGCACATCGCTTGTCGGCTCGCCCGGAGCGGCCACCCCGCGCCAAAGAAACGGAGGGCGCAACGGCCGCCGCATGGTGGGACTGGAAGGCCTGTACCTGCAGCTGAACTACCGCTACAGCCACAGCCACCAGAAGAACGCCCCCTCGACCTACGACTTCCCGCTCTTCGCCGACGAGGCCTTCAACAGCGCGCTCAACGACTACCGCGAGTGGGCAGCACTCTTCGGATTCCTGGACAACCCCTACGAGATGTACCTCAGCGACCGGTTGAGCCGATACTCAGAAAGGACCGAAGACGGACACAACATAGACGTACAACTGCGACTGAACCGCGAGAAGTACAACATGAACGTGGGTGTCTCCATACAGCCGCAACACTCACACTACATACAGCAGTACTTGGGACGGCCCGTGGACACCGTGCGAACAGTCACCAACGTGTCGCCTACGCTGAACCTGCGCTATCGCTTCAGCCAGTACTCTAACCTGCAAGTGACATTTCGCGGACAGACACAGCAGCCCAACATCACCCAGCTGCTCGACATCTACGACGACACCAACCCGCTGAGCATCACCATGGGAAACCCGGGGCTGAAACCCGCGTTCACCACAAACCTGGGCACCAACCTGCAGATGCAGCGCAAGCCCACCTTCGTCGAAGACTCGCTCGGATTCCAGGTGCCCAAGGCGCAACGCCACTGGAGCTTCAGCGCCAACGCCAACATCTCGCGCACCAGCAACTCCATTGGCAACATAGTGACCTACAACGAGACGACGGGCGGACGCATAAGCCGGCCAGAGAACATCAACGGCAACTGGAACGCACGGGCAGGAGCATCGTTCAACATTGGTCTTGACACGCTGAACCGATGGGACGTCAGCGGAGGGGTGGACGGCAGCTACAACCACCACATAGGCTATGTGAACCTGAACCGCACAGCCATTCCCGAGCGCAACGTCACACACACTTACAACGTGACACCCAACGTGTCGCTAAGCTTCCGCAACAAGTGGCTCAGTGTCTCGCTCAACGGACGGGCCACATACGCACGCACAGAAAACGAGCTGCAGGCCAACCGCAACCAGACCACATGGAACTTCAACTACGGTGGCAACACGAAGGTGACCTTCCCATGGGGCTCAAACCTCAGCACCGACTTCCACTGCTACAGCAAGCGGGGATATACCGACGCCACGCTCAACACCAACGAACTCATCTGGAACGCACAGCTGTCACACAGCTTCCTCAGGGGCAAGAAGCTGACGCTGATGCTCCAGTGGTACGACATACTGCGCGAACAGACCAACTTCACCCGCACCGTCAACGCCAACGGATGGCGCGACCAGGAGGTGAACGCCATCACCAGCTATGCCATGCTCCACGTCAGCTATCGCCTCAACTTCTTCGGTGGCCGTGGTGGCGGCGGTGAGCGCGGCGGATGGGACCGCGACGGCTATGAAGGCGGCGGACGCGGCAACCGTGGAGGCCGCGGTGGCTTCGGCGGAGGCGGTGGCTTCGGAGGCGGAGGTGGCCGTGGAGGCTTCGGAGGCGGTCGAAGATAGGTGTTTTTGGGAAAAAAGTTAGCGTCTTTGCAAGAATATTCGCGAAATTGTCTTTTATTTGACAAATGTTTTGTAATTTTGCACCAACTTTGCACCACCACTTTACTGACGGGTGCCGGTGACAAGAGCACAAAATCCAAAACGAGAATATTATGAACATCACAAAAACTTTAGTTACCGTGGGCGTAGCATCGGCCATGATGCATCTCACTGCGTGTAAGGAAAACAGTGGTACAGCAGAGAACCCCCTGCTGTGCGAGAGCGAGCTGCCGTTTGGCGCCCCTGACTTCAGCAAGATAGAAGCTGCACACTATCTGCCGGCAATAGAGAAGGCCATAGAGGCCAAGAACGAGAACATTGCCAAGATAACCGGCAGCGAGGAGGCACCAACGTTTGAAAACACCATAGTGGCCCTCGACGAGAGTGGAGTGCTACTGGACCGGGTGACCAGCGTGTTCTTCGCCATTTCCGAGGCAGACAAGACACCCGAGATAGCCGAGGTGGAGAAGAAGGTGCTGCCAATGCTCACAGACATGGAGAGCGACATCTACTTCAACAAACCACTCTTCGAGCGCATAAAGTATGTCTACGACCATGAGTACGAGACACTCACCGGCGAAGACAAGAAACTGCTTGAGGAGACCTACAAGGAGTTTGTGCTGAAAGGCGCCCTGCTGCCCGACGACAAGATGGCACGCATGAAGGAGATAAACACCCGCATATCGGAGTTGCAGCAACAGTGGGGCGACGAGCTGCCCGAGGCAACCAACAACGCCGCCGTGTGGGTGGAGAGCAAGGACGAGCTGGCAGGACTCAGCGAGGCCGACATTGCCCAGTGTGCGAAAGACGCCGAGAGCCGAGGCGGCAAAGCCCCATACTGCATAGTCATCGTCAACACCACACAGCAGCCACTGCTGGCCAGCCTCGACAACCGCGACCTGCGCCGACGCGTCTACGAGGCATCAGTACACCGTGCCGACAACACAGGCAACGGCAACACTTTCCCACTGGTGGCAGAGATAGCAAAGCTGAGAGCAGAGCAGGCACAGATCATGGGCTATGACAACTATGCGGCGTACTCGCTGGAGAAGACCATGGCAAAGACCACCGACAATGTATATGCCTTCCTGAAAAACCTCATAGCAGCATACACACCGAAAGCCAAAGCCGAGGCAAAAACCATAGAGGACTATGCCCGCAAGACCATGGGAGCCGACTTCCAGCTGGAGCCCTACGACTGGTTCTACTACTCGGCAAAGATGAAGAAAGAGCTGCTCAACATCTCCGACGACGAGGTGAAGCCCTATTTCAACATTGACAGCGTGGTGACCAACGGCGTGTTCTATGCCGCCAACCGCGTCTACGGCCTGTCGTTCAAGGAACGCACCGACATACCCACCTACCACCCCGACATGAAGGTCTACGAGGTGCTCGATGCCGACGGGAAGACGCTTGCACTCTTCTACTGCGACTACTTCCGCCGTCCCACGAAGCGCGGTGGTGCCTGGATGAGCGAGTTCGCACGGCAGAGCACGCTGCGCGGACAGCTGCCCATCATCTACAACGTGTGCAACAACGCGAAAGCCCCCGACGGACAGCCTTCGCTGCTCACCTGGGACGAGGTGACCACGCTGTTCCACGAGTTCGGCCATGCCCTGCACGGCATACTCTCCAACTGTAAGTACAACAAGCTGAGCGGCACCGAGGTGGCCCGCGACTTTGTCGAGATGCCGTCGCAGTTCAACGAGTCGTTTGCCTCAATACCCGAAATCTTCGACCACTACGCACGCCACAGCGAAACGGGCGAGCCCATGCCCGAAGACCTGAAAGAGCGTATGCTCGGCTCCATAAACTTCCAGCCCTGCTACGCCCTCGGCGAGAACCTGGCCGCCACATGCCTCGACCTGGCCTGGCACTGCCTGCCACCCGACCAGATACCCACTGCCGAGGAGGCCGCCACCTTCGAGAGGGAGGCACTCAGGCAGATAGGACTGCTCAACAAGCAGATACCGCCCCGCTACTCCACATCGTACTTCAACCACGTCTTCGGCGGAGGCTATGCCGCAGGCTACTACAGTTACCTGTGGACCGAGGTGCTGGCAGTGAACATTGCCAATGTCTTCGCACAGCGCGGCGCACTGGACCCACAGACGGGCAAGGACTTCCGCGAGAAGGTGCTCAGCCGCGGCAACACCGGCGACCTCATGCAGATGTTCTCCGACTTCACCGGCATGGAAGCCCCCGACGCCTCGGCACTGCTGAAGGCGCGCGGACTGTAGCCACAAACAAACGTGCTGGCACCCACACGCGGTGCCAGCACTAACATTATCATATCCAAGACTATGACAACACACCTAATCACTGCCGAGCACCTGACCATAGAGCGCATCGGCGAAATCATCCGCAACGGGGAGAAACTGGAGCTCTCCGACGACGCCAAGCAGCGCATACGCCGCTGCCGACAGTACCTGGACAAGAAGATTGCCTCCAACGGGGCACCCGTCTACGGAGTCACCACGGGCTTTGGCTCGCTGTGCAACGTCTCCATAGGCAAAGACCAGCTGTCACAACTGCAAATAAACCTCATCAAGAGCCACGCCTGCGGTGTGGGCGAGCGAGTGCCCAACGACATTGTGAAAATCATGCTGCTGCTGAAGATCCAGTCGCTGTCTTACGGCTATTCAGGCTGTAAGCTCGACACCGTGCAGAGGCTGGTGCAGTTCTTCAACAACGATGTCTACCCCGTAGTCTACAGGCAGGGCTCGCTGGGCGCCTCGGGCGACCTGGTGCCGCTGGCCCACCTCTGTCTGCCGCTCATCGGCATGGGCGAGGTGGAGTTTCAAGGCAAGGTGATAAGCGGCGAAGAGCTGTGCCGCAAGAAGCGCTGGAAGCCCATAGAGCTGGCCTCGAAAGAGGGACTGGCACTGCTCAACGGCACACAGAACATGAGTGCCTTTGCCGTGTGGAGCCTGCTGGAGGCACAGCGGCTGAGCGACTGGGCCGACAAGATAGCGGCCATGAGCCTCGACGCCTTTGACGGCCGCATAGAGCCCTTCGTAGACGCAGTGCACCAAGTGCGCCCACACCTGGGGCAGATAGAGACGGCACGCCGCATACGCGAGCTGCTGGAGGGCAGCCAGATACTGACAAACATCAAGGCACACGTGCAGGACCCATACTCCTTCCGATGCGTGCCGCAGGTACATGGCGCGGTGAAGGACACCATACGCTATGTGCACTCGGTCATCGACATAGAGATAAACTCGGCCACCGACAACCCGACAGTCTGCCCCGACGATGACCTCATCATCTCTGCCGGCAACTTCCACGGCGAGCCCATAGCCCTGCCCATCGACTTCCTGGCCATCGCCATGAGCGAGCTGGCCGACATCTCGGAGCGCCGCATCTACAGACTGGTGTCTGGCACACGCGGACTGCCCTCGTTCCTCGTGGCAAACCCGGGAGTGAACAGCGGCTTCATGATAACACAGTACACCGCCGCCTCGTGCGTCTCGCTGAACAAGTCGCTGGCCATGCCCTCGTCGGTCGACTCGATACCGTCGTGCCAGGACCAGGAAGACCTCGTCTCCATGGGTGGCAACGCGGCCATCAAACTCTACAAGGTCATCTACAACACCGAGCGCGTGCTGGCCATAGAGCTGTTCAACGCTGCACAGGCTCTCGACTTCCGCCTGCCGCTGCGCTCATCGCCTGCCATCTGCAAGATACACCAGGAGTTCCGCAAGGAGGTGCCGTTCATACTCAACGACGAACTGATGTACCCGCACATAGAGAAGGCTATACAGTTCCTGCGAAGACCAAGAACAGACAATCAGTAAACTATTATAGTTATGGTAAAACACATCATTCTTTGGACTCTTAACCCCGAACTAAGCGAGGAAGAGAAGCAAACAGTAAAGGCCGGCATAAAGGCTGGTCTGGAAGGTCTTGTCGGCAAGGTGCCGGGCCTGCTGTCACTGACAGTGCACATCGACGGCCGTCTGGAGTCGTCGAACGCCGACGTGATGCTCGACAGCACACTGGAGTCGCCCGAGGCACTAAAGGGCTATGCCCAGCACCCCGCTCACGTAGAGGTGGCTTCGACCAAGGTGCGCCCATACACTGTGGTGCGCAGTTGCCTGGACTTCGTGGTGTAGGTGTCTCCCCCTGTCCCCTCCGACGGTAGGGGTCGGAAACGACACAGGGCTTCATGGTTCTCGAGTGACCATGAAGCCCTGTGTCATATATCAGGTGTTGCTGCTATTATCTCATGACCTTGACGGTGGTGCCGTCGGCCTTGCGGATGATGTTCAGACCACGCTGAGGAGCAGTGATGCGACGTCCGGCAGCGTCGAAGCGCTCTGCCTCACCCTCGGCGTCAGCGTTGACCGTCTGTATGCCTTGCGGGTCGATGGGCAGCAGCTCGGTCTGGCAGGCGTTGACTATACGTCCGGAGGTGCGGTCTATGAGCAGTGCCACGGCCTTCAGCTTCTGCTTGTCTTGGATGATGGCGTTCTTGGCTATGTTGACGCTATATCTGTGAGCGTAGGTCTCGCCCTGTGCCACCTTCTGGGGCACGGAGCCGTCGGCGCCATTCACTATGTTCCATGCTGCGACAGCCACATCGTTGTACTGCACCCCGCTGACAGTGGCGGGGGCGTCGTACCAGTACTGCATCACCTCGCTGCCCGAGTCGCCCGAGTAACCGTTCTTCTGTTCCCATTCGCTGCCCGTGCCGCTCATGCCGTCTTCTGTCAGCACATAGGCTATGCCGTAGTCGGCATTGTCGGCATTATATCCGAATGTCGCCGAGGCGTCGAACACTATCTTGTTCTCGCTGTGCCACTGTGCCTTCAGTGCCAGCGATGCAGGTGTGAAGCGCTCGGTGGTGCGCTCCAGGTTGTCGATGAGGCGCAGGGCTGAAGGATAGACCACGTACATGCGGTTGACGCGCGAAGTGGGTATCTCGGTGATGCCGTCGAACATGGCCTCATAGTCCTTCGTCTCCATAGGGTCTGCAATAGTGCCGTTGCCGGTATGTACAGCTATGTAGGCCACCTTGTCGCCAAACTTCTTCTTTGCCTCGTCTATGCCCACTATGCCGGCCGGAGCATAAGCGCTCCACGTGCCGGTGTACTCCTCGACAACCGTTGTCAGCGGGCGGCGTGAGTCTACGGTGATGAGGCTGCCCTTGGCGCTGTTGGCGGCATATTCGTTGGGCTGTCCGTTTACCTTCGTGATAGTGAGCACCTTGCCGTACTCCTTGTTCTCAGCGTCGGCGGCAAACGGCACGTTGACCACCTTTGTCCTGCCGTAGCGGTCCAGGTCGGTGGCAATGGTGACCTCGTCAGAGGTGGCACCGTCGGTGGTGATGGTGAACGACAGGCTCTTGATGGGCTCCACTCCCTGGCTGCGCACATTCACCGGTATGAGTACCGACTCGCCCTTAGCCACGAAGTCGGACGGGAAGTCGGCCACCGAGGCGGCATTCTTTGCGAAGTCGCCGCTGAAGAGGAGCTTGAAGGCGGCATTGCCCTCGCGCTCTTTCCATGTGCGGGCAGAGGCAGTGCGCAGGAAGCAGGCTTTCTCGCGGTTGTTCTCGGTGTTGGTGGACAGTACGGGATAGCGTGCAAAGGAGTCGCCGAACGATGTGATGTCGAACGACAGACCCACGTAGAGTCCTTCGGCAGGCACCTTGTGCACACCCTGGAACTTCACGTCGTTGAAACGGTTCATCACCAGGTCGGCAGCGGCCACGCTGACCGTCTCCATGTCGGCGTCGGCACCCCATTCGGGCAGAGTCTTCGACACCCACACCTTGACATTGTCGGCAGAGGTGGAGATGGGGTAGAAGCTGAAACCGCACACGTTGAGATTGTCAGAGCCCAACAGCCCGCTGGGTATGAACGTGGCCATGTCGTAGTGCTCGGCGATGGAAGTGCCGAAATAGTAGAGCACTGCATCCTGGTCAAAGTTGCACCACCATATCTGACCCTCCTCAGGATTTACCGATGGTGTGGGGTAGAACTGGGCCATTGCAGAGAAAGGAAGAAGCAGGCATGCAAAGACTGCTGAAAGTAAACGTTTTCTCATAAGCTTTTAATTTTTAATTAAACTTTTTATCTTTGTGCAAAGGTACAAAGTTTCTTCATAACGGCAAAGTTTGGCGGCGCTTTTTCCGTTAAATCGTATTAATTCTGCAAAAATTATAGTGTAAGGCAAGGTGTAGGTGGGAAAAAATGAGTAACTTTGCACGCAATAATTATTGAACATTGAAGATTGAAGATTGAAAATTAACTGGTTATGTCATCATTTATTGCAGACAAGATTGTGATGGACGGCCTTACGTTTGACGACGTCCTGCTTATTCCCGCTTATTCCGAAGTACTGCCCAAGACAGTAGAGTTGTGCACCCGTTTCTCGCGAAACATCACCCTCAACGTGCCGTTCGTGACTGCTGCCATGGACACCGTGACCGAGAGTCAGATGGCCATAGCCATTGCCCGTGAGGGCGGCATAGGCGTCATACACAAGAACATGTCGATAGAGGACCAGGCACGCCAGGTGGCCATAGTGAAGCGTGCCGAGAACGGCATGATCTACGACCCGGTGACCATCCCGCAGGGTAGCACCGTGGCCCAGGCTCTCGACATCATGGCCGAGTACCACATCGGCGGCATTCCCGTGGTCGACGACGAGAACCACCTCGTGGGCATAGTCACCAACCGCGACCTGCGCTTCGAGCGCCGGCTGGACCGCCCCGTTGACGAGATAATGTCGAAGGAGAACCTTGTGACCACACACCAGCAGACCAACCTCTTCGATGCTGCCGACATACTTCAGAAGAACAAGATAGAGAAGCTGCCTGTGGTGGACAAGGACAACCACCTTGTGGGACTTATCACCTACAAGGACATCACCAAGGCTAAGGACAAGCCCATGGCCTGCAAGGACGAGAAAGGACGTCTGCGCGTGGCTGCCGGCGTGGGTGTCACCGACGACACCCTGGAGCGCATGCAGGCTCTGGTGGCCGCAGGTGCCGACGCCATAGTCATAGACACCGCCCACGGGCACTCAAAAGGCGTCGTCGAGAAACTGCGCGAGGCAAAGGCGTCGTTCAGTGGCATCGACATCGTGGTGGGCAACATTGCCACGGGCGAAGCCGCAAAGATGCTTGTCGACCACGGCGCCGACGCCGTGAAGGTGGGCATAGGCCCGGGCAGCATCTGCACCACGCGTATCGTGGCAGGTGTGGGCGTGCCGCAGCTGTCGGCCGTCTACGACGTGTACAGCGCACTGCGTGGCACCGACGTGCCACTCATTGCCGATGGCGGTCTGCGCTACTCAGGCGACATAGTGAAGGCACTGGCAGCAGGCGGCTCCTGCGTGATGATAGGTTCGCTGGTGGCCGGAACGGAAGAGAGCCCCGGCGACACCATAATATATAATGGACGAAAGTTCAAGAGCTATCGCGGCATGGGCTCGCTCGAGGCCATGGAGCAGAAGCACGGCTCGAAGGACCGCTATTTCCAGGGCGACACCAAGGAGGCGAAGAAGCTGGTGCCGGAGGGCATTGCCGGACGTGTGCCGTACAAAGGCACGGTGCAGGAGGTCATCTACCAGCTCACCGGCGGACTGCGCTCGGGCATGGGATATTGCGGCGCAAAGGACATAGAGGCACTGCACCAGGCTAAGTTCACACGCATCACCAATGCCGGAGTGAACGAGAGCCATCCGCACGACATCACCATAACCAGCGAGGCGCCAAACTACTCGGCTCCACTCCACGGGTAGTAAAAAACGATAAAGTAACAATAAGAATAAACGCAAAACAATGAAACTGCAAACACTTTTCGCTGCCTGCCTGTTCAGCACAGCTGTCATGGCGCAGACTGCCAATGACCCTATCGTAATGACGGTGAACGGCGTTCCCGTCACACGGTCGGAGTTCGAATACTCGTACAACAAAAATAACTCTGAGGGCGTGATAGACAAAAAGACCGTCGAGGAGTATGTAGACCTCTTCGTCAACTACAAGTTGAAGGTCTGCGCCGCCATGGACGAACGCTACGACACGCTGCAGTCGTTCAAGGACGAGTTCGCACAGTATCGCGACCAGCAGATACGCCCCATGCTCGTCACCGACGAGGACATAGAGCGTCAGGCCCACAAGATATACGACCAGACGGTGGAGCGCATAGGCCCCGACGGACTGGTGCAGGTGGCCCATATACTGATACGCGCCAACCAGCAGGCTCCACAGGCAGAGTGGGATGCCGCCAAGGTGCGCATCGACTCGGTGGAGCAGGCCCTGAAAGCCGGTGCCGACTTCTCCGAGCTGGCAAAGAAGGTGTCGCAAGACCCGGGCTCGGCAGTGCAGGGCGGCTTGCTACCCTTCGTCTCACGCGGACAGCTGGTGAAGGAGTTCGAGGACGCCGCTTTCGCCCTCACCGACTCAGGACAGGTGTCGCCTGTGGTGCAGTCGGCCTTCGGATACCACATCATACAGCTGAGGAAGAGGAAAATGATGGAGCCGTTCGAGTTCCACCACGACGATATCATAAAGTTCATTGAGCAGCGCAACATGCGCGACGCCATTGCCAACGAGAAACTCGACGAGATGGTGAAGGCCGACAGCACGCTGACAAAACAGCAGATAATGGAGCAGAAGACAAAAGAGCTCGCTGCCAAAGACATGGACCTGAAATACCTCATACAGGAGTATCACGACGGACTGCTGCTCTACGAGATTAGCAACAAGCTGGTCTGGGACAAGGCCGCCAAGGACGACGCCGGTCTGGAAGCATATTTCAAGAAGCACAAGAAGAACTACAAATGGGACGAGCCTCGCTACAAGGGCATGGCATACCACGTGAAGGAGCAGGCCGACGTGAAGGCTGTGGCCGACTGCGTGAAGAAGCTGCCCTTCGACAAGTGGGCTGAGGCACTGCGCACCACCTTCAACGGCGACAGCGTCATCCGCATCCGCGTGGAGAAAGGTATCTTCAAGAAGGGTGACAACGCACTCGTGGACAGCATAGTGTTCAAGAAGGACACCACCGTCAACCACCTGAAGGACTATCCCATCGACGCTGTCTATGGCAAGATCCTGAAGAAAGGTCCTGAGGACTACACCGATGTCCGTGGCCTCGTGGTGGCCGACTACCAGGAGGAGCTGGAGAAAGCCTGGGTGGAGCAGCTGCGTCGCCGCTACACCTGGAAGGTCGACGAAGAGGTGCTCAAGACGGTGAACCAGCACAAGTGAGATCTTGAGGAGTGTGGAGCCTCCCCGACACCTTAGATGTGGCATAAATCCCCTCCATCATCAGCATCATGGCTGGTAAATAGAGGACTACTGAGTCTTTCATTTCCATTTTGAGTGGATTCTTTGTATAAAAATCAGCGAAATACGAAAATATTTTTTCGTTTTCGCTGATTTTTAAGTAAAAGATGCATGAGTCTAAAATAAAAAATGTACTATTGCGGAGCAATAAAACAGTTCGGCATAAAGTCTGTTGTGTTGGACAATTTATTTGCAGACCGTTTACCTATCTGACTCCCAGTTATGAACTGTCTAAAACAGCAGAGCTGACGCACGTTGTCATGGATGCCCTTGGAGTGCGAACAGCCCTTCAGCCCCCCAAAGGTTAATGTTATAAAAATTGTTTTGCTGTTAGGAAGAATATTCGTAATTTTGCAACCTGAATTTTAAATGAACGCAGAAATGAGAATATTCCGGAGAAGCAAGAGGGGAGCAGTGATACGTATGCTGACAGTTGCCGTGCCCCGTCGGCTGTTGCAGACGATGGTTGTAGCCATGCTTTTGACTTTTAACTCTTCACTTGTCACCTTGCAGGCCCAGACGGTGGTCGACGAGGTGGTGTGGGTGGTAGGCGACGAGGCCATACTGCGCAGCGACATCGAGGTGACACGCATACAGGCCGCCATGGAGGGAATAAGATGGCAGGGCAACCCCGACTGCGCCATACCCGAGCAGATAGCTGTGCAGAAGCTGTTCCTGCACCAGGCCGTCATAGACAGTATAGACAAGGACATCACCGAGAGCGAGATAAGCCAGCAGATAGACGCCCGCATCGAGGACATGGTGGAGCAGATAGGCTCGCGCGAGAAGCTGGAGGAATATCGCAAGCAGAGCATAACGCAGATAAAGCAGTCTATGCACGACGACCTGCGCGACCAGATGCTGGTGCAACGGATGAAGCAGCACCTCGTGAAGGATATCACCGTGACTCCGGCCGAGGTGAGGCGCTACTTCAAGGACATGCCACAGGACAGCATACCCTTTGTGCCCACTGAGGTGGAGGTGCAGATCGTCACCATGACGCCAAAGATAACCATCGAGGAGATAAACCGCGTGAAGGACGAGCTGCGTGGCTACACCGAGCGCATAAACAAGGGCGAGGCCACCTTCCAGACACTGGCACGACTGTATAGCGAAGACCCCGGCTCGGCACGACTGGGCGGCGAGATAGACTATACAGGGCGTGGAGTGCTCGACCCGTCGTTTGCCGCCGTGGCATTCAACCTCACCGACCCGAAGAAGATATCGAAGGTCGTGGAGTCGGAGTTCGGCTTCCACATCATACAGTTGGTGGA
>Ga0247610_10005805_pt1 | contig 12918 bp, 11 predicted proteins | sample 174DNAGHGhighgp2_FD_193483 | JGI IMG/M metagenome (GOLD analysis project Ga0247610, IMG submission 193483) | Sheep rumen microbial communities from Palmerston North, Manawatu-Wanganui, New Zealand - 1742 DNA GHGhigh gp2 | ecosystem: Host-associated > Mammals > Digestive system > Stomach > Rumen...
GTCTCCCCTCTTCCGAGGGTGCGACCCGCACATTCATCTGGTTTGTTATTCAGTTTTCAAGGTTCCGCCGTCTTTCGACGACTTGATTAGTTTACATCATCTTTTGGACTTTGTCAACTACTTTTTTATCTTTTTTATAAAAAACAGGAAGGACTGCATCAAAACAAGAGATCATCTGCTTTTTAAAGCAGTCCATCCAATTAAATTTTTATGAACTACTTCTTTTTTTCTTCGGTTTTCCCTGTCTGGAATTTAAAATTATCAATTTCCGGACGCATATCATCCGCGCCTTCATTAACATCTTCCATCAGCAGCGCCTGAATCACGATTGCACATTCAAGCCGTTTCTTTTGGATTTTGCATCCATATTCATACGGCTTTGTAATATCCCCGTTCACCAGTTCCGCGTTGGCATGGCAGCCGCCGCTGCAGAAAAAACGCGCCCAGCATTCTTTGCATTTCGGTTTCGTCATCACATGGGTATTCCGGAACTTTTTCACAAGGTCTGTTCTCTCAACGCCTGTCTCCAACGTACCCATCCTGTAATTTTCCCGTCCCACAAACTGATGACACGGATAAATCTCGCCGGACGGCGTAATCGCAAAATACTCGTGTCCGGCGCCGCAGCCTGCCAGCCGTTTAGCAACGCAGGGACCGTTATCCAGCGCCACATTAAAATGGAAAAAGTCAAAGGGCTCCCCTTCGCCGCGACGGCGTTTCAAATATTCTGCCGCCAGCTTGTCATACTCCGCAAACAAAACAGGCAGATCTTCTTCCGTCAATGTATACGGCTCTGTGGTTCCGACTACGGGTTCCATGGAGATTTCCCTGCCGACTTCCGCCATCTTCAGCACTTCATCTGCAAAATGTGTGCTGAAATGCGTATAGGTGCCCCGCAGATAATAATTCCATCCTTTGCGGCTTTTAATGATCTTCTTAAAGCCGCGCACCGCCGCATCGTAACTGCCGGTCTGATTGGGGAAGGGGCGCATGGCGTCATGCATCTCCTTTCCGCCGTCCAGGCTCAGCACAACCATGACGCGGTTATCATTTAAAAATTTGATGTTTTCATCGTTCAGCAGCGTTCCGTTAGTCGTCAGCGTCAGTTTGATGTTTTTGTCCGCCTCAACTTCACGTTTTCTTGCATACCGGATGATTTCCTTTACTACTTCAAAATTCACCAGCGGCTCGCCGCCAAACAGGTCTATCTCCAGATTATGCCGCTTGCGGCTGCCTGCAATCGCAAAGTCGATTGCTTTTTTCCCTGTTTCCGCGCTCATCAGCTCCCGCTTGCCGCCAAAATCACCCGTCCCCGCAAAGCAATACTTGCAACGCAGATTGCAGTCATGCGCCACGTGCAGGCATAACGATTTCAAAACCGGTTCAGTCGCAAACGTTTCCGGCACATCAAATTCCGGTGAGAACAACAGTCCCTGTTCCATCAGTTCATGCAGTTCCCCCAATATTTCCCGCAGCTCCGCTTCTTCATAAACATCTTTCAGCGCGGCGACGGTCGCTTCATCATTTTTCCCATCGAAGATTCCTAAAATATCATACGTCTCCCGATCAATCAGATGCACAGCCCCGCTGTTTACATCCAGTACGGCCATATCATCGTTAACCTTCATACGGTGGATCAACTGATTTTCCATATTATCTGCCTTTCTGTCCAAACCACCGATCCACCAAACGTCTGATAAGAAAATAACGATGAATCAGGGTTTCTGATATGAAAACAGCTCCCCGCATCAACAGGGAGCTGTTTAATATGCTGGTCTTCTTAAGAAGCGCTGATTAAAACGATTTAGTCAGCGCTCTCTTAGGTTATTTATGTTCGCAAACCTGATTGCCAACAGTGCAGGAAGTTTTGCAGGCAGACTGGCAGGATGCCGGGCATTCGCCACAGCCGCCGGTACGCAGCGTTTTGTTCAGCATAGCTTTATTAACCGTCTTGATGTGTTTCTTCATAACTCAACCCTCCTCGGATAACTTTGATACTTTATTGTACCCTGTTTTGCTTCATTATGCAATACTTTTATAAGAATCGCAGACAGAAAAATCATAAAAACGTTTCCTGCAGGAAAGTAAGCGTCCTGTCCAACAGTTCAGCAGGAATCCCTTTTTCTTCCAGATAGCCGAAAATATAACATTTCAGCAACGCTTTCTCTATATCTTTAGCGCCGCGTCCCCTGTCATACACTCCGGCCCGCCGCATTTCAAAAGGCCGGTCTTTTACAATCTTCAACGTATTGCATCCCGGCACGCCGGAATAAGCATATTCATATTTAACATGTTTTTTAATTTCCGCAATGACCGCATCGTTAAACGAACCATTGGGGAATGCGATTCCCGCAATCCAAAATCCCATCTTTTCATGGAAAAGGTTCAAAGGCTGGTAAATTTCCCAGGGAAGGAAATTGGGTTTGATCATTGCCAGCGGGTCGTGGCTCATCGTGTGGGAACCGATCTCCATCCCCTGCCTGTGCATTTCCTGTAACTGCGGAAAAGACATGTATTGAATGATCCCATCCTTATTAAAAGTCATCCCTACATCTTTTCCTACTACATAAAAATTGCCGCGATAATCATACTTTTTTAACAAAGGGAAAGCCGTTGAATAATTGTCCTCGTAGCCGTCGTCAAACGTCAGGATGACCGTACGGGCAACATTCTGCCCGCTTTTTAACAGAATAATGGCCTGTTGCGTCGTTACTACATTAAAATCATGGGCCTTCAGATATTTCAGATGTTCTTCAAACACCTCGGGAGCCACGCACAGCTCCGCCGGCCACTTGTCCGGCGTATGGTTGATGCTGTGATACATCAGCGCCGGTATGGCATGCATCTTGTAATTCTCAAAATCTTCCCTGATTATCCCTTTATACGCCATCCCGGCAATTGCGCCGATCACCAGCAAAACGCGCAGGACGCGATACAACAATTTAAATATACTCACTTATATCCATACCTCTGTTCACAGCAATCTGCTGTATTTTTTTCAGGCGATGGTTCAGTCCGGATTTTCCCACTGCGCCCTCAGTAAATTCTACCAGATCGTTTAATGAAATATCCGGATGCTGCAACCGCAACGCAGCCGTTTCTTTCAGTTTGTCAGGAAGCAATTCATAGAGACCCTGCTCCTGCAAATAGTTGATGCAGGCCACCTGCAGCAAGGAAGCCCGGATGACCTTATTCAGGTTTGCCGTTTCACAGTTTACCTGACGGTTCACATTATTACGCATCTCTTTTACGATCCGTACATTTTCAAACTCCAACAGGGACTGATGCGCGCCAATTATGGAAAGAAAATCAATAATATGGTCTCCGTCCTTCAAATAAACAATATAATCCTTCTTTCGGTCAGTCATCCGCGCCGAAAGGGAAAATCCCTGCATAGTCTTCAGGATCAGACGCGCAAACTCTTCATTTTCCGTCACAATCTCCATATGATAATCGCTGGACGGACGGCTGACGGACCCTCCCGCCATAAAAACGCCGCGCAAAAAGGCTTTACGGCAGCAGGAACGCCCCAACAGGTTGTATTTTGCATCCTCTTCCCCCGCCGGCAATATCTGCAATTCCTGCAGGGCCTTCGCCACGTTGCCGTCAGGCACCACTTCAATCTGATACCGGTTATTCTTTTTCAGCCGGCGCGAGCGTGTGATCACAACTTCGGTCTGCACCTGGTAATTGCTTTTCAAAACCTGCAAAACCCTGCGGGCCAGCGCTGCATTTTCAGTCGAAAAATGGATCCCGATATTTTTCCCGCGCAGGACCAGCGCACCGCTCATACGTAACACGCCCAGCAACTCAGCCTTTTCACAGCAGGGTTTCTGCCCTTCCAGCCGTGCAAGTTCATTTTTAACATCCGATGAATATGACAAAACTTCCTCCTGCTCCGCAGAGCATTTCACTGCAGGCGCCGCCCGGAAGCATTGCATCCCTGCAAAGTCTCTTCCAGCCAGCAATCCCTTTACCCAGGTTACTTCCGCTCCAGCATCTTACTGATCTTGCGCATATTGTGACGCATAAAGAAATAATCAAAGAAGACAAAGCCACGGCCAAACAGACGCAGGCGGTATGTCAGCGACATAATGACCTGGGCCAGCTTCTGCGGATCGTGGCGCACCATGTCCGACTTGCTGACCAGTCTGGCGGGAATCACTTTGATCCCCAGCTGTTCGATCTTTTCGATATCCGGCGTAATCGGCTCCTGATCTTTTGCCTTATATATTTTTTTCTGCTCTTCTGAAATTTCCTGGCTGTTGACCACGACATAGTCTAAAAACTGTTTGCCGGCATAGTCGATCATGGCCTTCACATGATCGTAAGCGCCATACCCGTCCGTTTCCCCCGGCTGCGTCATGACATTGCAGATATAGATTTTAATCGCCTTGCTTTGCAGCACTGCCTCCCGAATTTCCGGTACCAGGAGATTGCAGATCACGCTGGTGTAGAGACTGCCCGGTCCCAAAATCAGGATATCCGCGTTCAGGATCGCTTCCACCGCGCTTTTAACAGCTGGGACCTTTTCCGGGATCATGCGCAGCCGCCGTACCTTTTTGCGAGCCTGGGCAATTTCCGCCTGCCCCAGGACAAAGGTGCCGTCAGTCATATCCGCAGCCAGCTGGATGCTTTGCAGCGTTGAGGGAATGACCTTGCCGCGAACATTAAAGAGCTGACTGGCTGCTTCCAGCCCCTGTTCCATCCCGCCTTCCGTCTCTGCAACAGCAGCCAGGAACAAATTACCCAGACTGTGTCCGGAAAGATACGAATCGCCTTTAAACCGAAACTGCATCACGCGTTCCATCAGCGGCTCACGGTCTGCCATGGCCACCAGACATTTACGCAGATCCCCGGGCGGAATGATGCCCAGATCCTGCCGCAGCCGTCCGGAAGAACCGCCGTCATCCCCAACGGTTACCACAGCGGTACAGTTACCCGTGATAAACTTCATGCCCCGCAGCATCGTAGAAAGCCCGGTGCCTCCGCCAATGGCGGTAATAGCCGGACCACTGCTCAGCTTCCGCTGGGTAAAAATCGTTTCCATCAGGGAACCGCTGCTTTCCGGACTCACCGCTTCCACTACAGAGCGCACGATCCGTTTGACAGCATAGATCATGACGCAGATCCCCAGCAACATGCCGGTGATCCCGATCACATACGTCACACTGTTCCCGTATTTACCTGTCGTCAGGTAACTGATGCGGAACAACAGCTCTTCCGCCATACCCATGACCTGATTATTAAACAGCACTGCCAGGGAAAACGCGCAGACGATAACGCCTGCCGTAAACAGCAGAAGCCACCGCTTCAGCTGAATCCCCGGGCAAAGCCAACTGATCCATCCCATGCAACAAACCCCTTACAAATATAATGCGATCCCGTTAATCCTTTTGATTCAGTTCCCGGTGCAGCAATTCGACCCGGTACGATTTCAGCCGCAGGTAATTGCAGAGATTGTTGGCAATGTACACAGACCGGTGCTGTCCGCCGGTACATCCCACGCTGATTACCAGCTGGCTCTTCCCTTCTTTTTCATATTTCGGAATCAAAAAATTCAGCATCTCACATTCCATCCGGAGAAATTTGAAAGTCTCCGGAAACTTATTCAGAAAATCCTGCACCGGTTTATCATTACCGGTCAGCTTTTTCAATTCGGTTTCATAAAACGGATTGGGAAGGAACCGCACATCCAGGACCAGATCGCTGTCCAGCGGCAGCCCGTGTTTAAATCCGAATGACTGTACCACGATCAGCATCCGGGGCGCAGACGTATCGTCGCCGAACAGATGGCCGATCTCTTCCTTCAGCATGCTGTTGGAATAATGCGACGTATCAATGACCGCCGTCGCCCGCTGTTTTACCTCTGCCAGCGACGTTCTTTCCAGGAACACGCTTTCCGCCAGGCTGTTGCGTCCCTTTTCCAGCGGATGCCTGCGGCGCGTCTCTTTATAGCGGCGGATCAGCGTTGCATCGTCCGCATCTAAAAACAGCAATTCAAAATCAAATCCGTTCGCCTGCATTTCATCCATGATCTCCACCAGGCTTGCAAACGAATCGCCGCCCCGCGCATCAATGACCATGGCTGTATTACGCCCGGGAGTCTGACGGCTTAACTCGACAAACTTCGGCAGCAGCATGACCGGAAGATTATCCACGCAGAAATAATTCAGATCTTCCAACGTGCGAAGCACCTGCGTTTTCCCCGCACCCGACATGCCCGTTATAATTACAAAACGATTCTGTTCCATCCGCCCTCCTGTCGCAAACTTTTGCGTCATGAATCCGCTCATCCGTACATCAGGCAGCAAATTCTCACAAACACATTGCATGCCTGTTTATATAAGGAACTATTTCATTCTATTAATAGACATTATATCACAAAGAAAGCGTATGTGAATACATGGAATCGCCTGATTCATCGTAATAAAAAAGACCGGCCTTATTGCAGACCGGTCCGTGCAAACTTCTTTCCCCAATAATTCTTCAGCTGTTAAACGCTTTATTCTGTTTAATTCCGATGACAGGCACAAGCCGCGCTCCTAAAATGGCGGCCACAACACACAGCACCGCATCCCCGGGAACCGCCAGGATAAAACAGTACAGTACCAGCGGCCACAAAGCGATAGGCGTACCCAGATAGAAATTGCTGATCACGTAACAATATACCATGCCGCACAGATAAACAACCGCAAGGTTCAGCGCATTGCCGATCAGCAGGTTTTTAAATGTCGGACGGTTTTCCTTTTCCGCAAAATAGCCGGAAATGTACGCGCCTAAGGCAAAGCCCGGCAGATAACCGAAGCTCGGTTTAAAAATGTAACCGGGGCCTCCCCCTTCCGCAAAGACCGGGACGCCCATCAGTCCCAGCACAATGTAAATCGTTACGCTTAACGCGCCTAACCTTGAACCTAACAAAACGCCCGCCAGCGTAGTAAACAAAAACTGCAGCGTAAACGGCACCACCGGGACCGGAATGCGGATAAACGCGCCGATCGCAATCAGCGCCGTAAAGATGGCGCATAAAATATGGTTTCGCAAATGGGTATTGTGCACAGGAAAAGCCTCCTAATTATTCTGGAATCTGATTCTTTCATTTTTATAAACCAATGAGGGCAACCTACGCCTGCAGGTTCAAAATATCAGAACGCACAGGGATCGGAGAATTCTTTAATATCTTTACTGCGTACCCGGGCGAAGATTTCCTCCATGGATTTTTCAAGCCGGCCCAGCATCTCATCAATTTCATCCGTAGTAGATGCCAGCGGCGGCATGAACACGATCACATCCCCGATGTTGCGGATGATCAGTCCGTATTTGCGCGCGTTCTGGCAGATCCCGCCCGCCATCTGCAGCCCTGCGTCAAAAGGCTGCTTTTTCGCTTTATCCAGCATCAGTTCAATGCCGCCCAGCATACCGCACTGGCGGGCATCGCCCACAAAATCCATTTCATTCATTTTTGCAAAATGCTGGCGGATGACTTCCATTTTGGGAGGCAGTCCCGCAATTACGTTATCGTCCCTGAAGATTTTCAGACTGGCCAGCCCGGCGGCGCAGGCCAGGTTGTTGCCCGTATAGGAATGACCATGGAAGAATGTTTTGTATTCTGTGGGCTCGCCTAAAAACGCATTATAAATTTCGTTGGTCACCAGCGTAGCGCCTAACGGCAGATACCCGGCGCTGATCCCCTTGGACAGGCACATCATGTCCGGCAACACATCTTCATGGTTGCAGGCGAACATCAGGCCGGTGCGTCCAAAGCCAACCGCCACTTCGTCCACGATCAGCAGCACATTGTATTTTTTCGTCAGCTCCCTGACGCCTTTGATATATCCTTTCGGCTGCATCAGCATACCGGCCGCGCACTGGCACAAAGGCTCGATGATCATGGCCGCCGTATGGTCCGCGTGTTCTTTCAGGTAATCTTCCAGTTCCTTCAGCAGGCGATCCAGAAATTCCTGCTCCGAATGCACGTCCATCCTGGTGTGGAAATAGGACGGACAGGCGACCCTGTGGGTACTGAACAGCAACGGCTTGTACGCCTTGTGGAACACTTCCACGTTGCCCACAGATACGGCGCCCACCGTGTCCCCGTGATAGGAATCCCCCAGATTGATAAAATCTTTCTTCTCCGGATGGCCTGCGTAATTCCAGTATTGGAACGCGATTTTAATCGCCGCTTCCACCGCCGTGGAACCGTCGTCCGAATAAAAGACCTTGTCCAGTCCAGCCGGCGTTACTTCCACCAGCTTCTCCGCCAGTTCTGCGGAAGGTTCGTTGATCAGGCCCAGCAGCGTGCTGTGTTCTACTTTGTTCAGTTCCGCGATGATAGCGTCGTTGATTTCCTTGCGGCGATGGCCATGGATATTGACCCACAGGCTGGAAATGGCATCCAGATATTCCCTGCCTTCTGTATCATACAGCTTCACACCGTCTCCGTGATCGATGACCAGCTGGGGATTTTCCAGCCAGCCTTTCATCTGTGTAAACGGATGCCAGATATATTTTTTGTCAAGTTCTTCCCATTTGTTCATTGCAATCTCTCCCTGTCTCTGTAAATTTTGCCTGCCTTCTTAATTATCATTGCGCACATTGCGTCAGGCAGGACTATCCATTATAGCAGGCTGCGGCCCGCTTCAGTATCGTATTCAGCGCTACATTTTTTTCCACAAGCTTCGCCAGCGTTTTGGGATCATTCAGTTCGTCCTCCGTCATAAGCGGCAATTTTCCCAACACGGGAAGCCCCGTCAGTTTTTCATAATAAAACAGATTGCTTTTTTCCAGATGTCCCGCATGTTCCTCATCCCAGCCATTCACCAGGAAGCCAAGGACCGGTATGCCGTGCTGCTGACAGTAGTATGATGTGAGCACTGCGTGATTTACATTCCCCAGCACCGGTTTGACAACGATCAGAACCGGAATCCCCAGCGCGCTGAAATAGTCTTTCACCAGAAAATCGTCGGTAATCGGCGCCGTGATGCCGCCGATGCCTTCCAATACAGAAACCTCATGACTTTCGATACAGGCTTTTGCGCCGGCGATCATTTTATCCGGTTCCAGCGCAACGCCCTCCAGCTTGCTCGCCTCTGCCGGAGCCAGCGCCGCTTCCAGCACAACCGGGATCACCTGTTTGCGCAATGTGTCCGGATATCCCGCGCACTGCATCTGGAACTCGGCGTCTGTGGAAATCAGTTCACCATCCTGTCGCCGTACGCAGCCGGACGCTACCGGTTTAAAGATGCCCGGCGTAATGCCGCGATACCGCAGCGCCGCTGCCAGCGCGCCCGTTACCACCGTCTTTCCCATTTCCGTATCCGTTGCCGTAATACCTATTGCAATCAATCCGCATGCCTTCTTTCCGAAATAAATGTTCCCTTCCATCCTGCAAAGCGGCAGATCCGTTTCCCATTCCTTGCAGCCAACCTCCTGTTGCAGCGAAGCTCCCTGCATCACCTGTCCGCTGCGCAGCAGTTTCTTTTGCTGCAGACTGCCTGTTGCACAGTTTCATCCTTTTTTAGGAACGGCTGCTCCATGACAGCGCGATCTTCAGTTAACCGTAATCTCGTAAAAGTTTACGAAAGTAATTATAAAACTTTCCTCTTCTTTAGTCAACCATCAATTTCCTATAAGTTAACGGTAATTGCAAAAAAAAGAACAGCCGTCACACATTCATGTCTGATGGCTGTCCTTGTGATATATCATTCAATGGTCCAGATAGCTGTACGGTCGAAGAACATTCCGGCACTTCCGAACACAAGCTATTCTATTTTACAGTGCACCGGCAAGAACCCTTTCAATCACCTGCGCCACGCCGTCATCATCATTGGATGCCGTCACGATCTTCGCCGCGGTCTGCACCGCCGGTTTCGCATTGGCCACCGCTACCCCGATCCCGGCATTTTGAATCATGCTCAGGTCATTGTTACTGTCCCCGATGCACATGACCTCCTCCGGTCTGATGCCGTAGGATTCCGCCACGGCCCTGACTGCGTTCCATTTATTGACGCCCGGTTCCATCAGTTCCAGGAAGTTGTCCCGGGAACTGGTCACCGCTACTTTTCCTTCAAACTGCTGCTGGATATCCTTCCAGACGGTTTCAAATTCATCCGGCTGCGTCATGGCCAGCAGTTTATAAGGCGCGGACTGGGGATGGTACAGTTGTTCCCCCACAGGTGTTGCGGGAATGCCCGAAATCTCCGTGTACCGACGGGAAAAAACCGTTTCTTCCTTCACCCAGAGCGCATCGCCCTGATAAGACTGGATATAGTATCCTTTTTCCTTGCAGTAAGCCAGAAGCTCCAGCGCTGTTGCCAGTTTTAACGGATGTTCATAATACACCTTGCCGCTTCTGCTCCCCTTCACCAGTGCGCCGTTGTAGGTCACCAGCGGCACATCCAGGCCCAGGGCATCCGCATAGGGTTTAACAGACACATACATGCGCCCGGTCGCAATCAGAAAAATGATCCCCTTATCAATCGCTCTGTGAATCGCCGCCGCATTCCGTTCTGAAATTTTCGTTTCACTGTTCAACAGCGTGTCGTCCATATCACTTGCAATTAATCGTACAGCCACAATCCTCGCTCCTTTTCCATTCCTTTATATTTCTTTCTCTCCGTTACTTCGTTTCATTCAAAGTAAACTCATTGATCGCTGCCATCAGAACGCACAGCAGCAGCAAAAAAATCGCCGAACCCAAACCGAAACGCAGCTGCCAGCCCGGCAGGAAATGCACAATGCTGACAATGATGCAGCTGCAGCCCACAACTTCCAACGCGCAACGCAGCAGACGACTGCGCGCCGTTTTCCGCAGCACAAAGGCAAGCAGCGCCGAACAAAAACCAAGCAGCGCGCTTCCCAGAACCGTGCCTCCCAGTGTGACAACCGGTATGAAATCCGTATTATAAATCGCAATAAATGCCGCCACTCCTGCAGTAACAAAAGCAGTTAACAAATTATACAAAGTCATTCGCCAGATATTTCTTTCTTATTTTTATTCAAGCTTTTCCGCTTTGGTTTTCTGTTTCAGTTTTCCTATTGTGTTTTCCGTTTTAGTTTCTCATTTTTATTTCTTATTTTTATTTTTTATTTTCAATTTTAGTTTTCCGTTTTGGTTTTACATTTTATCTTTCGTTTGGTTTTCCGTTTTGTTTCCCGTTTTACTTTTTCCCGATCATATCGCGTTTCTTCACAATATCAGCCTGGAAAAATTCGTAAACTTTCTGCGCCGCCGACCGGTTCATGCCTTCTACGGCAGCCAGTTCCTCTTCGGTTGCAGCCTTCATTGCTTCCAGCGTGGCAAACGCTTTCCACAATGCTTTGCGGCGCGTCGGGCCAATCCCTTCAATATTGTCCAGAACAGAAACCAGATTCTTTTTGCGCAGCCGCTTCCGGTGATAGGTAATCGCAAACCGGTGAGCCTCGTCGCGGATGCGCTGGATCACATGCAAAGCCGGCGACTCCCGTTCCAGATAGATGCTTTCGCTCTGTCCTTCCAGAAAGATCTCCTCATTCTTTTCCGCCAGGGAAATCACCTGGATATCCAGCCCCAGCCCGCGGATCACCTTCAGCGCGGCGCTTAACTGTCCCTTACCGCCGTCGATGACGATAAGGTCCGGCAGGTCTTCGTAGTCTTTATAACGGCGATACACCGTCTCCTGCATGGACTTGAAATCATCCGGCTTTCCTTCCGTGGACTGGAGTTTGAAATGCCGGTAGTCCTTTTTGCTGGGCGCTCCGTAGCGGAACACCACCATGGAAGAAACCGTCTCGCTGCCCTGATTGTGGGAAATATCGAAGCAGTCCATACGGGCCAGCGGTTTCGGGCAGCCCACGATCCGCTGCAGTTCTTCCGCCGCTTCCTCGTCCGTCAGCTGCTGCATCTTCCCTTTTCGCTCTTTTTCCTGGATCAGCTTCATCGCATTTTCACAGGCCAGCTGCATCAGCTTCGCCTTGTCGCCGCGCTGGGGCGCAGATACGGAAACCTTTCGTTCCGCTTTGGCGGACAGCCACTGCTGCAGCACCGCCAGTTCTTCTTCCCGCGGCAGGCGGGAAACGAGAATCTCTTTCGGCAGGAAAATGTCATCCGAATTGTAGTACTGTTTCAGAAACGCCGCGATCACATCGGCTTCTTCTTCCCCCTCTGCCGGCAGCATAAAATCCTTGCGGCCGATCAGCTTGCCTCCCCGGACGAAGAACACCTGCAGGCAAACATTGAAATCGTCAGCCCCGTAGCCCACGATGTCCATGTCCCCGCCTTCCAGCACAGCCTTCTGGCTTTCTTCCAGCCGGTTCACCGCCTGCAGCTGGTCCCGGTAACGGGCCGCCTGTTCAAATTCGTAAACCTCTGCGGCCTCCTGCATGCTTTGTTTTAAATTGCGCCGCAGTTCCTGGGTCTTCCCGTCCAGCACCAGGCAGATGGATTTTACCAGTTCCCCGTATTCTTCCCGGCTCACTTTCCCGGCGCAGGGCGCCAGACAACGTTTGATGTGATACTGCAGACAGGGCCGTTCCTGATTCATCACGCGGCAATTGCGGACAGGGAACAGGGACCGGAGCAGCTTCATAGTGGAACGCAGCGCCCCCACATCCGGATAAGGCCCGTAATATTTGGCCCCGTCCTTCACCACCCGGCGGGTGATATACATGCGGGGAAATTCATCCTGCAATGTAATCTTCAGATACGGATAGGTCTTGTCGTCCTTCAGCATGATGTTATAGCGTGGACGGTATTTTTTGATCAGGTTGCATTCCAGGATCAGCGCTTCAATCTCGCTGTCTGTCATGATGGTCTCGATATCTTCTACATGACCGGTCAGGGCCACCACTTTGGCAGAGTGGCGTCCCGATGCGCGAAAGTAGCTGTGTACCCGGTTATTCAGATTTTTCGCCTTGCCCACGTAGATGACGCGTCCGTTA
>Ga0247610_10005807_pt1 | contig 12916 bp, 12 predicted proteins | sample 174DNAGHGhighgp2_FD_193483 | JGI IMG/M metagenome (GOLD analysis project Ga0247610, IMG submission 193483) | Sheep rumen microbial communities from Palmerston North, Manawatu-Wanganui, New Zealand - 1742 DNA GHGhigh gp2 | ecosystem: Host-associated > Mammals > Digestive system > Stomach > Rumen...
GCAAGGAGGTGGCGCGATATGATGTCACGAGTGATAGATACATTACAGAACGGCGCAAGAGAGGGTATCCATATGGTAAACGATACTATCGATAGTGCTGTTTATATTGATCCGGATGAACAGATAGAAGCTGAGGCCCAGATGATGGCTGAGGCAGAAGTCGATGAAGAAAATAGCCGCATTGATAAGATAAATGCGAAGATAGATGAACAGGTAGAGAAGACGCATGAGAAAGTTGACGCCTTCAATAAATCCTTTGACGAAGGTGTTGCCAAAACAAAGGAGAAGATCAAGGAAGTCAGCAAGAGTGATATAGCAACAGCCTATAGGTGCGCCAGACTTGTGTACTGGGGCAATATGGCGAAAGATTATATCCAGGAGCATCCCGACTGGGCGCTGCAGGCTCGTGATAAACTGGTACAGTTTGGGCATTCAGCTGCTACAAGACTTAGGGAACTCGGTATCAGTGAGTATGCTGACGAGGACACCGAGGAGATCTGCAAGAGGCGTGATTTAGCCTTTGGATCACCTGATGCAACAGTAGAGGGTGCAGCTATTCCTGATACAGAAATGATGCTTCAGGGAGTGACAATGCCGGATGCATTCACACAGGTTATGGAACTTTCTGTGGGATAAAACAATTTGTTCGTATTGACAGATCTGCTATGATGTATGTCATAGCAGATTTTTTGTGGTTTTCTGGGCATTCAACCACTTGACAAATGCATATTATATATATTATATTAGATAAGGTGAAGTGATTGGAATGCAATATTTGCATTTGGAAAGGAGAACAAAGATATGCAGTCTTACAAACAGTATCTTCAGTTAGAAGATAACAGTTCTAATGCGTTCGAAAGAGCGTATCGCGAAACATTTCTGTTTCAGCTCATCAACGATGTAGTCACACAGGTTCCTGACAATGCCAGAGGTGAAAGTGATTTTCAGGTCAAGGCTTTACCTTTGGATGCTAAACGCCGCCTGCGTAACCAGATTTACAAGCAGGCTATTCGTGATGCGGAGGCTGAAGGGAAGTCTGTGGCTGATCCTGATATCTTGGTAGGAGCATTTGCCAAGACAAAGATCGGTAAAGAGTATGCGCAGTATATCGCAGATAACTGGGCAACTGCATCCGGAGCACAGAGACAGAAATACGATAGGATTATCAGAATGTGGACACTCGATCAGTCCGCTGACAACGATTCTTTTGTAACAACAATTTCACCCTATGATCCGTTGTTCAGCATGGAGGATGTTTTTGATTCTCATGATCAGATCGTATATTACAATCATCCTGCAGGGGCAGGTGAAGCAATCGACAGTGTGTATGTAGGCACTATGCGTGAAGTTGCCGCAACACAGCTTGGCGACGAGCATATGCTTAAAGAGCCCGTGCAGATGGAAGGTGAACTCACCGCATCAGGTTATAAGATTCTTGAGCATTACATCAAGGATAACAAGACAAAGCGTACCATTATGGAGACTTTGGTTAAGCAGTACCACGATGCCGGCGACAAGCCTTTGTCAGCTAAAGAAGCGAATTACATGGATAGGGCAGTGAAGTATCTGGCCAGCAAGGGCTTCGATTTCGATATTCGTACAGACCGCAACAATAAGGTTTGCGCACACCTCACCGGTACAGATATTGAGATTCGTCTTTTGGACCGTGAGGATCCTTTGTATCAGGGCCGTATTTACGATAATGGCCGTACCGTTTATTATGGTGTGACAAGCGCCAAAGCAACGCAGAACGGCAGCTCATCGCCTATCAATACAACTGAAAGTGTAACTACAGCAGATCGTCTTCGTCTTTTGGCATATTATGTCGGCGGCGATGATGTTCGTGTGTACATGGACAGAAAAACTCTTGCACAGAATGATTTCAGCGGTGATGCGCCGTATATCGGACAGCTCACAGCCAGAAATCCTGATACAGGAAATGATACAAGACGTTCTGTAGCAGTTCCGAAGAACAGCAGAACAGATAAGGTCAGCATCATGGCAGCATTGAAGACAGGCGTTGTCCTTCGTCGTGACTGGACACGCAAGGATGGTTCTGTCGTAGCGTCAGGTTCCGTTGTGACACCTGCTATGCTGCAGAAGGAGTTCCCCGGCGCAAAGATCGAGGATATCTACAAAGCCATCAGAGGCAATTACAATGGCACGAATGCTGCATATCCGTCCGGATATTTGAATGACGAGATGCTCAACATCATGGTCAGCACATCGGCAGTTTCTTCTCGTGAGAATTTGCCTGAGAGCCGTTTCATGTCAAAGATGAGCTTCGATAAGTGTTTCAATGCGACTGTCATGAGCGGCGGTAAGTCTGTTGTAAATCCTGAAGCAGAGCAGATGCTTGGTGATAACGGTGTTTACTCAGCATCGTTCAGGTCAACATTGCTCAGTGATGGAAGCGTATATGAGCAGGGTGTATTCTCTGATGTAAACGGAAATATGTATGATCCCGCAGGGTCTGTAGCGCCTGCATATCCTGAGTATGCTAAGGATTTGCAGATCATTGACGGTAAACTTACATTTGCGGATGATATGCCGGAAGATCACAGACGCCTGTACAGTGCTCTGGTAGTTCGTAACACACTCGCAGAGTGGGTAGACGACGCAAAGCAGAATTTTATTCAGCAGGTTGACCTTGAAGGTATGATTAAAGCATACCAGGAGAATTACAGTACTGACACGGACTACACATTCGCGTTTTCTGACGACGAGACTGTAGCTGAGTACCAGAAGATGTACTGGTCAATCCTTACAGGAACATACACAAATCCTCTCCGCTATGCGCAGAGTGTGGATGAAGATGGCAATCCTGTATTTGACGAAGATGGCAATGCTATGGCTGCATATGCCACAAATATGACTGATGAGCAGAAGATTGCTTATCTTAACAGCCATCTCAATATCAGCGTAGATTATGAGTTGTTCGGAGATGTGCCTTCAATCAATGTTGATCCGAAGACAATGGATAAGACTCCGGTCTATATGAAAGGCTATGAGGACGGTGATGCTCCTCACGGATTCAATCCTGAGAACGTGATTAAGTATTGCCAGGCAGAGGATATCAGCCAGAGACGTAGACAGGACTGCATGCTTCATATGCTTGATAAGCTGCAGGAATATGGCTACGCTGATTCCAAGTGCTCTTGGATCGGTGGCGATTCTTATACAGCAGGCGTGATGAGAGATAACCTCATTCAGTTTGATGATATGCCGAACGGTGTATATCCTATCACACTCAGTTATAGGGATATCTTCAATTCGCCTGATATCTATCAGACACCTGATGAAGCACTTGCTCATAATAAGATGCTTTCACTGGAAGCACGCCGTACGCTGGAGGCGCTCAAAGCATATCCTGTGCGCGCAGAGATGCTGTTCCATACTTTGAAAGAACTTGGTCAGTCAGGATGCGATGCCGGTTCTATCAAGGCATCTATTGATGCAAATGGTATCATTCGCTATGAGGCTGATACTTTTGATAAGAAGGTCATCAAGAGCAAGTCTAAAGGCGAGATGAAGCAGGGTACTCAGAGCACCCATATGACAGGCTATATCGGCCAGATTTTTGAGCCCGATGAATATGGTGCAATTCATACACAGTACGCAAGCAATAACGCCAAGGTTTTGATCCCTGGCTATCAGGCAGATTTGTTACCGAATGATCCGGAGCATCCTACATCTGCAAGAGAGCGTTTGCGTTTGACAAGCTGGCAGCAGAGCATGAAGCACGCAATCACAAGAGAGATTCGTCGTGCATCATTCACAATTGCGTCAGAGTATAAGTTTACGCCTCATACAGCATCGCTTAATTCCGTATACAGACATATGTACGATATGACAATTGATGCGGAAGATTACAAGCGTATGCTCGCAGAGAAGGATCCTGCACAGTTGCAGACCAACTTGAAGATCATTGAAACTTTGGCAGGAAGATGTCGTTTCTCTAATGAGTTAGCAGACGGCGCATCAACAATGGCACAGTCTTATCTTGAGAACCCGACATCAAAAGAAGCACAGAGATTTGACTATTATTACAGCGATTTGTACGATAACGAGAATATCCGTGTGTTGTCGGATACATTCGATGGTATTTTCGATAGGGATATGACCGGTACAGCAAAGACTGCCGGCGCGGTTCGTTATCTTGTACAGGGAGCGAAAGTCAGTAGTATCGACGGAACTGTTACTGCAGCAGACAAAGACGCTGTTTGTCCTTTGATGGCAGATCCGCTCTTTGATCGCAGAACGCTTGATACTTGGGATCGTCGTCAGATGGCATCTTCCCAGGCATTGACAGCACTGCACACACCTCGTCATGTCGGTGCAGCGATGCTCAACATGAAGGGCTGGAACTTCGATGACGGATTTGTTGTAACTCGCAAATTCGCTGAAGCCAACAAGATCAAAGATGCGCTTCGTTATGAGGAATATGCAAAGACTCATAACGGTCAGCAGCCTCCGCAGGAGCTTGTTGACATCGATTCTGTGAAGTCTTTGCTTGTCAAGACAGATTCTGTCGGACACGCACTTACAGAAGAAGAGTGGATCAAGGCGGCTTATGATGCAGAAAACGGCGTACTCCGTAAGGAATATGTGAATAATCCTCAGGATCCTTCTGCATGCCTTGCATGTCCGTACAGCGAGACAGGAGATTATCCGTTTGAGTATCATCCTGAATGGAACATGTCGTTTGAGGAACAGGCGGCAAGGGCTGTTCAGCGCGGACATGATTGCGAAGATATGCTCAGACCTTTGATTTCACAGGATAAGCTGTCTGATATGCACGGTAATAAGGGTGTCATCAGCCGTGTTGTTGATCCTGCATTCACTACTGCAAATCTTTTGAAGATGGAAGTTGTACCTGCGGGTGATTATATCCAGATTCAGGAGGATGGCACTGTCGTAGACAACAACGGCAATTCTATCTTTGCAAGACAGGCAATCGTTGATGAGAATGGAAATCAGGTAAACGACATCAATGGCAAGCCTGCATTTGAGTGGGTTCTCGATGCAAGTTATGTTCGTGATCCTAACAACCCTGATTATATTATGACCAATCCTTACAGAGCAGATGGCAACTATTCATTTGAACTGAATTTGGATGGTATCACTGATCCTGCTGAGCAGAAAGCCGCTTTTGAAAAGCAGGCAGTATATGCAATCCAGAAGGCATTCGGAATGCATGATATGGACGATGTCCTTCAGGTATTTGCAGATAACCCGAATCTCGATGTTGCAATGGCTCCTTACTCAGGTATGGGTCGTTTCAACGGCGGTACTGTTATGGAGCTCATGTCAACAGCAGAAGATCTGGTTCTTAATGGCGAGGTCGTTAAGGGCGGTATGGGTTACCTCAACATGATCGTTGTAGATATGCCGGCTGATGTAAAGACACACTGGTATGGTCCTGAACAGGTAGCTGAAGGTAAAGGCCGTAAGTCTTCCGGACAGCTGTCATGGATTTTGCAGTCAAAGCATTGCAATGCGATTAGTGAATTGTTCTATGGCGATAACCAGTCAGCTGTTGATAAACTTCGTGAGTATATGCTTGCCGTAGGTCTTGATTTCGATAATGAAATGAAGCCTCGTGTTGGTTATCAGCCGATGTTTGGCGAGAAGAGACATCTTCTTCAGTTGGACGATATGTCGAAGTATTTCGGAGAAGATAAGATTCCTTTCAAGACAAAGAGAGGCGAGCCTACGACAATCAATCTTGACAACGGCGCAGTACGTCTTGATGCAAATGTGATTTCAACACACAGGGCAGAGATGGTGCGCCAGCTCAATGAACACGGCGGCTTTATGGAGCTTCCGTTCGCTTTGGACTTTAAGACGAATGAGCTTGCTAAGAGATATCTTGGCAAAGACGATACCGGATTATTCTTGACACAGAGAACCGGTCGTTCATATACCGAGGATGTGCTCGTAGCAAAACCTGACGGTACATTTGAGACAAAGCAGACTAAAAAGGCTACTTATGGCTTGCCTATTCTTCCTCCGAATCTCAGAGCAGGCCAGGAGTTCACGGATGGCACCATGAGATCACATGATTATACTGACAAGTATGTTGATATCCATCTCCAGGGCTTGTTATACAGAGCATGTGAGCATCAGCTTGGTCAGGAAACTGACGCTGAAGTTCGCAAGGCACTGCTGGCACAGATGGATGCATGCAAGGCTTCCGCACAGTCGATCCTGGATACACTCACGACAGATATTGTCGAGAAGAGATTCGATAACAAGCACAGTATTGTGCGTGACAATATCATGGCGACAAGAGTAAATGTATCTGGTACGGCAGTTTGGAGTGAGGATCCGAGACTTGATATTGACCAGGTTGCCATGAGTTCGGAACATGCGAAATTGCTTGGACTTATGGATGATGCCGGTCAGCTTGTACCGAAGGGCGATTGCCGTGTATTGGTATGGCGTGATCCTATCCTTCATGATGGTGGTGTAAGATACCTTAAGGTGACAATCGATGATACCATCAGAGGTATTTCAGTCAATCCGTTGATTGATAAATCATTCGATGGTGACTTCGATGGCGACTCTATCGCAGTTGTACCGTTGCTTGCAGGTAAGAAGACCAAGAACAATAGCAAGCAGGCAGCGGCAGATATCGAAGCATACAAGGCATTCAGTTTGGAAGCAAACTTGCTTGATATGGGTACTGTCATTGATAAGGATGGTCCTCTTAAGGGAATGCATCCGTTGTATATTCAGGACGGATTGGATGTAAAATCTAACCTTGATACAAAGGATCCTAATATCACACCTGAAGAACGCGCAAGAAGACAGGCTATCAATGATAAGTTTGTTGACTTGACGGTTCGTGTAAATACACTTGAGTCCCTTTGCAAGTCTGAGCCTGAGAAGGTAACACACTTGAACAGCCGTGGAAAGACTGTTACCGGACAGCAGGCACTTACTATGTACCGTAAGGAGTGGCTCGCAGAACTCAATGAATGGGCACATGCAGCACTTGACGGCATCGCAACAGACCATATCGTTGTACACGACAAAGAAACTGTAATGCAGTCCATGCAGCACATTGCTAACAATGGCGCAAAGGGTAATGTCAAGAAGATGGCTGATTATGCAAACAACCTTGGTATTACTTACAAGAAGGATAAGGACGGTAACTATGTTGCCGGATCTGCAAAGTGGATTGTTGGCAAGGGTACAGCCGAATATGTAGATGGTAAGATCACGGGCGCATTTGAAACAGCCGATACGATTGATTTCACAAAGGTTGTTTCAGCTCACACTGCACTCGGTGTTCAGAGAATTATCGATAATGCTATTCAAGAAACTGCAGCATACAAAGCCGATAATACATCTCTTGGCGGTACACAGTCACAGAGAGGTGTTGCAGCGCTTCGTAACCAGGCACTTACAGCTGTCACAAGACTTACATATCCTACAACGCAGGCAATCTTGCAGTCAAAGCATGATCCTGCAGATGCTAAGTCTAAGGACTTCATCGTAAGATACTGGGGTGCTGATGTTTGGAACGGCTACAAGTTGACAGGTAACTTCACAGGTGAGCCTGAATTTGAAGGCGACACAAGAAGTCCTGAAGAGATTATCCAGCAGTCAAGGCATGAGGTCATTCTTGAACCTGTCAAGGATTCAAACGGTAATCCGATTCCTAAGAAGGTACACAATGATGTGACCGATGAATGGGAGCCTATGATGAAGGAAAATCCTGTCACAGGTGCTCTTGAACCCGTGTATGAGATGACACCTAAGAAGTGTACGAGAGAAGAGTGGATCACTCAGATGCTCGGTATGGAAAAAGCTTTGAAGGTCGATATCAACCCTGAATTCGTTGGCGTGCTTGCAGACATCATGGAATATCATGGCGCTCATCAGGTTTATAACGAAGATGGCAAGCCGATGTTTGAATCTGATCCTGCGAACAAAGGACAGAAGAGACCTATCACAACGCTGGATTCAACGATTGCCGGTCTTGGAACATTCGCTGTAGAGAACGGTACGTTGCTCGATAGAATGGCATACGACAATGATAGATTTGGAGCATTGTTTGATGAAGCTATGAAGCCTGAAAAGGAGAGACAGTCAATCATTACAGGCGCGGAATCATATTCCAAAGATATCATGGCTGTTCAGGCTGAAGATTATAACAGAAGTGATAAGGCACAGAAGACGGAGCATGGTGAGAAGATCAAGACCGTCAAGAGTGCGCAGCTTGAATCTTCGTTCTTCCTGCCACAGAGAACAAAGGAATCTATGGCTGGATATGCTATCAAGAAGACGAAGGATGAAGAGGGTAACGTGTCTTATGTGAAGGCTGTGCCAGCTCCTATCGGTAGCAAGAAGGCTCAGATGTCTACTGACATCACTTCGGGAGAAACCTATATGGGTGAAACCGTTGCAGAGTTCTTGGCACGTGTAAGTCCTGATAAGACAGCTGAGGCCGTACCTGTGAAGGCACAGAAATCTGTGGCTAAAGCAGTGGCTGCACAGAAGACTCAGGATATTGTGGATGAGACAGTGCCTAAGGCATCGCCTGCGGCAGCATCATCAAGGAAGACATCAAAGGCATCGAAAGGTGAGATTGCCGATGATACACTCGGAATTGATGATCTTCAGACTCCTGACACAACGTCATCTAACGGGCCTAAGAAATAAAGAACCATAGGTTCTGAATGGTAAAAAAATACCGCATCGGAGACATGATCTCTGATGCGGTATTCTTATTATAGACTTAATATCTGTTTGATTTGCTGTAGGATTCTGGTTTTGTGATTGCAGATGAGTTCCAGTTGATGTGCGGATCTGTTTTCATCCTGGCACAACTGATATTCCATTGTAACTTCGATAGAGGGATGATTTGACACGCAACCTGCCCGTATGAGTGTTTTTACTGACTGAAGCTGTTGTTCTGTCACATTCGGAGGGAATATGATAGCCTCATACCATACGATAACACAGTTGAGTACTTCAGAAAGCCAGTGAACAGGCGAGGCTGTTGGGGGCATTTCTTTACATAATCTGTCACGCATATCACCACCATCGAATAACTGATCAGCTGGTACACCCCATATCATCTGAAGTTTCATGAGATGTGAAGGTTCAGCATAAGTGATTTGTCCATTTGCGAGTATGATAACTTCGCAATAGTTCTGATGAATGGCTTTGTGCTGTATGACAAATTCATCAATATCATATTCCATAGGTTTGCTCCGGTTACTTATTCACCCAGTCAACTTCGACGGTATGCTCAGCGCAGATTTCCCTGAATGTGTATTCATCTACAAGGAATTTACCGTCAATGAACCCTTTGTTGGCTATCAATAGTCCCAGGTTAGATTCATGACGATCAACATATATTTTGGAAATCCAACCGTCGTAGTTCATGATGCTGCCGGATAAGACTGCTTCTAAAAACTGTAGACCTGATATGATATCACACGTGTCGTTTGTGAGCGATTCTTTGACATCATTTGTCACCATATCGATGTATTCAGGATCTCTGTTGTATTTGGTTCGTTCAGCAATCATATCCTCAATAGATTCTGCGTATGATGAATATCCGCAGGATGTTTCATCGGCCGTAAGGCAAAACCACATTCTACCGACAGCTTTGTATTGTGTATCCATTGCACATTAGTTCCTTTCCGGTATATCAAGATGTAGTTTTGACTTTAAGCGTACATGTAATCGTATGCGGGCATGTTGATCATGCGGTGCATGTCGGCTTTCTCAAGAGCACGCTGAACCAGTGAACTGTTGAGGGCTGCACGGGAAGATGTGAAAGCGCCGGAACCATAGATCTCGCAATCATTGTCTTCATTGATGCGCATAACCTTGACCTTCCACGGATTCTTCTTGCCGGGAACTTCAGGCAACTCATTATCGCTGTGGGTGATTTCAATGAAGGGGAAGTTGTGATTGTTCACTATTCCGTTTTCTGACACCTCAGGTTCGATGGATGTATCCTTCTGGAGAGGAATGACCCAGACATCGTCGGCATAACAGCCGAGATGGGTAGTGAACATTATCGAAAATTTGTGGATCTTGAAATTGTCGAGTTTCATATGCAGTTACCTCCTTGGTCAATCGTACCATGCATATCCGTGGTTGTCACGAATGGTGAACTCATCAGCACTGTGGAACATCTCGGAAAATTCCTCAATATCCTTTGATGTTTCAAAGTCCTGTTCGATACTGTCAACGCTTACACGATAATCATCACGAGTGATATCAATCACATATCCTGCCAGTGTTACGTTCTTGTGCTCCTTTGCATATTCAAGGAAATCTGCTATGGAAGGTGATCCGTTCTGATTTTCAGTCCCACTTGCAAACTTCTGGTCAACAAGCAGCTGGAGTTTTTCAGCCGTTAATCCCTTAAATGAACGATATCCACCGGAGTAGCACGTCTTGTCATAAGGTCGTCCGAAAATGATCGTATCACGGGTATTGATGTCGGTATTGAGTGCAGAAGGGTCTTCCATCTCCTTATCGACACTGATGCGGTATCTGACGCCGTCGTCTGATACGATGAAACTTCTGGTGTCACCGCACCAGGTTTCCCATTTGAGATTATGCTCTGTACCATCAGCTGCCGTCTGTGCTTCATTGTTCGTATCAAAGAGAGCGTGTTTTACAGCTTCAAGCACGTCATCGGTATTATTATAATACATAGGTGTCCTCCTAATCGTTGTTTGCAGTTCGCATGATTGCACCCTGAAGCTGTGCCATTTTCTTGGCATCAGTCACAGGCGTATGCGATAATGTTGTAAGCAGGATTTCTCCATCATACGACCCGTAGATGAATTCTCCGGTGTTGTTATTGAAGATATTGTTACAAGGCTTGCCTTCATATTCGCCACCTTCACACATCCATCCTTTTTTCGCAAAAGGTGCAAACTGTTTGTGAAGATGGGCTATTTTCTTGGAAGCAGCCTCAGATAAGATTTTTCCCATATTTGTATCTCCTACAGTGCGTCATATTTTGCGATCCATTCTTTTGCACGGGAAATGATGTTACCTTGCAAATAAATGACCTTTTTCTGTCGGCAGAGTTCTGTGAGTTCATCCAGTTCAGTGCGGTCATGCTGCAGAATATCCAGTTCACCCGGATATTCTTCTGTTGCACCGTTATCTATAGCAGAGATGCGCTTCAACACTCTGTCGTACATGACAAAGAGTTTGCGCGCATTCTCTGCCACGCTGAATGGATAGAGCTTCTGGCCGGATTTATTGGTTTTTACCATTTCGGTTCTGTCTCCATTTCCATTTCAAAAATTGAGTTTTATGACCATTCACATTCCGGAGTCTCTTCGGGATAGAAGTCGTCCGATTCACTGTCGTCTATGTCGTCAAGGATGCGGGATTCACTGCGTGACAACGCAATGAGCCATACATCAAACTCATCCATGCTTCGCAGACTTGTGAGGTCGGCTGTCTCCATGAAGTTGTATCTGATGCCCCAGCTGTCCTGATCTTCCCAGCTGTACTTTGTAAGAGGAATTTCTCTGTAGAGTTTCTTCTGGTTCTCTTCAGATTCGTCGTCACTCGTGAGTTCGCAGATGAGGGCAGCACGCTCATTGTTTCTGGAATATTTGGAAGTCCTGTCTTCAATGCGAACAGTAACTTCTCCGCTGACATATGACGGCTCGTCATCAGTGCAGACTTCACGACCCGAACAGTCGATGTTTCTTGCACAGAAATCTGCGTATTTCTTGACAATTTCACTAAGCTCGATACGTCGAGGTACCGGAGTGACGAGAAGGTTCTTGAAATTGTCCATGAGTTGCTTGTAGTCGGGTAGGGCTGTCTGCTCAATAATGGTGGTGAGAAGATCGTCCATTTTAACTACATATGCAGACATATCATGCGCTTCCACAGCAGGAATGAGCGCAGCTTCTACTTTCTTTTCAATGGCTTTGCGAAGCTCACCCCACTGGAATGCCGATTTGATGGCATCTTCGTATGCAGCCTTGAGCTTGCTTTCCACGATGGCTTCAAGCGTGCCATTTTCTATCATCTTCTTGTTGACATCAAGAATTGTCTGTTCCAACTGATCCATAGTGTTGCTCCTTTCAGTTTTCAGGTTCGATATCATCAATATCGCAACCGCAGTAATCCATATCAGGTTCTCCGAGGGTGACATCTTCCCAGTGATTACTGATGTAGTCGGCGTCCACCGGAGTGTCATCCGGAACAGTAATGTGTCCGGTCTGTGTGGCGTATGGTGATATAGTAAATTGATACTTTTTCATGTGGGTCTCCTTTATGCATATATATCGAGAAAGTCGTTTGTGGTTATGGCTTTTGTGATGCAGCTGATCATATCAGCATCCATATCAACCCGGTCAGGCATGGGATAACCGTCAAGACCGTAATAAATGTCATTGACTTTAATAAGCAGTTTTTGCTCCAAGTTGATCATGTAGAGGCTTGCGGTATTGCCTGTAAGCCTGAGAGCTCCGTTATTTTTGTCGCGAACGATATACGGAACATCTTTGCCGGAACATTGCATGAGCGCAAATTTCGGCTCTTTGTCCCTGTCAATCATCACGCCTGCACAGAAATATTCAGACATATTATTCCTCCTTTACCAAAGATCTTCAGATATCAGATTGAGACCACCCACGCCGCCGTTTTCACGCTCGTAGATGATCTTATCGGCTAATTGACCACACATTTTTGCATGTTCGAATGCTTCTTTTCGTGTGAGAAAGTTGTTGTGATGGTCAATAAAGCCCTGATCCAGTTCTTCACACATGTCATGTGATAAACCGAGCGCATCACATTGATCAAACACGTCACCGTGTCTTGCACCGCACAAAATTACTTCTTTGCCGGTACTTTTTATTTTGTATTTAATTGCAGCAGCGAGTATCATGATTTCTCCTCTGTATTT
>Ga0247610_10005812_pt1 | contig 12911 bp, 8 predicted proteins | sample 174DNAGHGhighgp2_FD_193483 | JGI IMG/M metagenome (GOLD analysis project Ga0247610, IMG submission 193483) | Sheep rumen microbial communities from Palmerston North, Manawatu-Wanganui, New Zealand - 1742 DNA GHGhigh gp2 | ecosystem: Host-associated > Mammals > Digestive system > Stomach > Rumen ...
CATATTACCGAGGAATACGGTCAAGACACATCAGCCTCTGGAATAGAAGATGCCTTCGACTTCACTCACACAAATGACCATGAAGACAGCTCTTCATCTGGTAGCGGCATAGGCTCCGCCATTGCAGAAGTTCTGTTGCAACCTCATGTAGCACCCACGCCATCTGGCGGTGGAAGCTCATTTGGTGGATGGAGAGATGATGACGATGAAAAGGAGAAAAATAAGAATCATAATTATACACCACGTAAACGTAAAAGATAAGTTATGACAAAAAATAGAACTACACCTCTGAAGGACGAGCCATTGGCTCAGTTCGATGACGTTTGCAGCAAGATTGATAATCTCGAAAAGGTTGTCAATAAGCAGAACGAGTACATGAAAAACATAGCCGGAAATGGAGGCTACAATAGCGAGTTCAATTTTATTTGTAATGAGTTCAATGTCCGTCAGACAATTGAGAATGCCTTGGACGAATACCTTCAGAAGAAGAATCTGCAGATAGAAAAAGCAGACAAAGATAATCTCCTATCCGAAGCAAAGCAGATGTTACAAAAATACATGGATGCACTTAAAGCTGCTACGGAAGCCCATAAGCGGTATACAGAGAAAATTAATAGGATGGCTAAAGATGAAACACCCCGTGATAAAAGCGTCCAATCTTCTGTCACTGTCCAATACCCACAACAGCCTCAGTCTGCCAAAGGTATGTTGGCCTATCTATTCCTTCGCTTACCCTGGTATCATGTCCGTTGCTTCTTTACCTCTTCCTATTTCAGACGATGGCTCATCATTATTATGGTATGTCTCTGGGTTGTGTCTGTATGCCTGACCTGTATCATGGCTATTGATAATGCACGTATGCATCAGGTGTATAGGGCAGTGTTCATGCACAATGGAACTTAAAAACAAAAAAATATGATGACATCAATAAAGGTAAAGTTCAGACCATCCTCGGTGGATGGCAAGGAGGGAGGTCTCTATTTCCAGATTATCCACAATCGGGTAGTCCGTCAGTTGAATACTGATTATAAAGTCTTTGCAGGGGAATGGGATGCAGAGTCGGAAAGCGTTATCGTAAATGGTAACCGCTCCAACCTTCTGTTGGGTATTCAAGAACGTCTGGCATGGGATGTAGCACGTTTGGAAAAGGTTGTCCATTCGTTGGAAACGGAGCGTCGTCGCTTCACTGCAGATGACGTGATTACCTTGTTCCATAAACTGACCAAGGAGTCCTCCCTCTTTACCTTTATGCATGGTGTCATAGCGCAATTGAAGCAACTGGGTAAAGTCCGCACATCAGAAACCTATACTGCCACACTCAATAGTTTTATGGCATTCCGCGACGAGCAGGATGTGCCGCTTGACGGCATCAGTTCTGACATGATGCTCATGTATGAAGCCCACCTGAAAGCCAGAGGTGTTCGCATGAATACCATATCGTTCTATATGCGTAACCTTCGGGCTGTCTATAACCGAGCCGTGGAGAAAGGGCTGACTCCACAGAACAATCCATTCCGACACGTTTATACAGGAGTGGATAAGACTGTTAAGCGAGCAATTCCCATAAAAGACATCAAAGCTTTGAAGGAGTTGGATTTATCCATGAAATCAACACTGGACTTTGCCCGTGATATGTTCATGTTCAGTTTTTACACGAGAGGAATGTCATTCGTAGATATGGCTTACCTCAAAAAGACTGACCTTCAGAATGGAATCCTTACCTATAGAAGACGAAAGACTGGTCAGGAGCTGACCATCAAGTGGGAGAAATGTATGGAGGAGATTGTTGCCAAATACCCTGAAAACAAGACTGATTTCCTTCTCCCTATCATCAAAGAGAAAGGCAATGAGCGGAGGCAATATGACAATGCGCTGCATCTGACCAACTATCGTCTGAAGGAGCTTTCCACGATGCTGAAACTCCAGCGACCACTCACCATGTATGTGGCTCGTCATTCATGGGCCAGTGTTGCCAAAGCAAAGAATGTGCCGTTGTCAGTTATCAGCGAAGGAATGGGGCATGACTCAGAGGCAACGACACAAATTTACCTTGCTTCACTGGAAACGTCTGTGGTTGATAAAGCAAACAAGATGATTTTGGGGCTGTTGTAAAAATAGAAATGTTTAGCAAATTTCTCAATCTCTTGGAAAGAGACGGATATTTGACTACAAAGGTACTCATTTTCGGGCAAAATCCACCTTATTATATAATAAAAGTGGTTTTAGTGGAGTCATTTTTTGACTTTGTTTAGCATTTTGACAATGAAGCAATTCTCAAATAGCGAATAATGAAGAGATATTCCTGTCTCTACGTCTCTTTCCAAGAGACGAATGGATATTGCTCGACAAAGACCCAAAAGCCGATAGGCAAAAAACATAATAGAACTCCCTCGTAGTGTAACAAAAGGTTTGGTTGCCTGTCGAGACACTGCGCTGGGAGTTTACTTTGATATAACAGATGGCAAGAATCTACGACAACATTGAAACAAAGTTCACCAAGGGCTTACAAGACATAATCACTAATATGGGTGTAAAGCGTGTGGACTTCTGTGTAGGCTACTTTAATCTACGTGGCTGGCAACTGGTGGTCAATCAAATTGACAGCATTCCTGGTGATTATGTATATGAAGGTAACAAGCAAGAATTTCGTTGTTGTAGGCTGTTGATTGGTATGCATCAACCAGACCAAGAACTGGTTCGTCGACTTTATTCAAAAGAACAGATACCTGATGCTGCATACGCCCAACAGTGCAAACTAGAGATTGCCCGTGAATTTAAGAAACAACTTTTGCTTGGTTTACCTACAAAACAGGATGAGTGGACTCTTCGCCGCCTATCTGCTCAATTGAAGGATGACAAGGTGTGTGTAAAGCTCTATGTTGCAGAGCCCCTTCATGCCAAACTTTATCTGGCACATCGCCCAGATGACACATTCAATCCCATTCAAGCTATTATGGGAAGCAGTAACCTCACCTATGCAGGGCTTACCAAGCAGGGGGAATTAAATGCAGAGTTTGGCGACAGTGATAGTGCACAGAAACTTGCTGCTTGGTTCGACGACCGATGGAATGACCGCTTCTGTATTGACATTACAAAGGAATTGATAGAAGCCATCGACAACAGTTGGGCTGGCGAAGAAATAATACCTCCTTACTATATTTACCTGAAAACAGCTTACCATCTGAGTGCTGATGCTCGAAGTGGCATCAAAGAGTTTACCTTGCCGCCCGAGTTTCAAAATGATCTTTTTGATTTCCAGCAGACAGCTGTTAAGATTGCAGCTCGCCATTTGAACAGTGAAAAAAGAGGTGGAGCCATGATCGGTGACGTGGTAGGTTTGGGCAAGACTATTACTGCCTGTGCTATAGCCAAGATTTATGAGATGACTTTTGCCAGCAGTACATTGATAATATGTCCTGCAAACCTTCAGGATATGTGGGATAAGTATCGTCGTCGCTATGACTTGAAGGCCGACATTATGTCGATGGCTAAGCCTATAGACATTGATAACGCTCGCTATTATCGCTTGATTATAGTAGATGAGAGCCACAACTTGCGTAACGAGAACGGTGTTCGCTATCGCAACATCAAGGCGCTCATTGAACGACAGGACAGCAAGGTACTGCTCTTGACAGCTACACCATACAACAAGGATTTCTCTGACCTTGCCAGCCAGTTAAAACTTTTTATAAGCGAGGATGATGACCTCGGCATCCGTCCTGAAGAATACATACGCTCGTTAGGTGGCGACCGCGCTTTCCTGCAGAAACATAGCGAAGTATTCATACGCAGTATCAAGGCTTTTGAACGCAGCGACAAACTCGACGACTGGCAGGAGCTGATGAAACTATTCCTTGTGCGCCGCACTCGCACGTTCATCAAGGAGAACTATGCCAAGACAGACCCAGAGAACGGACGCAAGTATCTGGAGTTCCGAGATGGACACAAGTCGTATTTCCCAGACCGAATCCCCAAAGCTATTAAGTTTGACACTGTAGAGGGCGACCAATATAGTCGTCTCTATAGCAGTGACATGATTGCCATGATGGAAGAACTGCGTTTACCTCGCTATGGACTTTCCCAATATGAAGACAAGGGTAAGACCGCTGATGCCTCTACCAGTGATAAACAATTGCTTGAAAATCTTTCTCGTGCCGGTCAGCGCATGATGGGCTTCTGCAAGAGCACTTTCTTTAAGCGTATTGACAGTAGCGGGTTCTCATTCCTATTGACTCTTTATCGCCACATTCTTAGAAATGCGGTATTCATTTATGCCATCGAGAACAAACTGCCACTCCCCATCGGTGACGAGAATGCTTTACCAGAAGAATACCTTGATGATGCTGACATCAACGACATCTTCTCTCATGATGACGATGAGGAGGACCGCAAGGCTGGCGATGGGCTGATAGATATTCCCACTGACATGAATGTGTACATGGAGAAGGCCAAGGATTATTACAATACGTTGACGGTGAAAAACAATGTTTCTTGGATTAATCCGTCCTATTTCAAACGTACGCTCAAACAGCATCTTCGTCAAGACTGTGAGAAGATAATCTCGATGATCTTGCTATGCGATAAGTGGAATCCTCAGACCGATCAGAAACTCAATTGTTTAGAAGAACTACTGAAGAAGACGCACAAGGATGATAAGGTGCTGATTTTTACCCAATACAGCGACACTGCGAACTACATTTATCGCCAATTACGTAAACGTGGTTTCAAACATATCGACCGTGCCACGGGTGGTAGCGCCAATCCTACTACTATCGTTGAACACTTCTCACCTGTCAGCAACAAAGCAAATATTGCAAAGGAAAACGAGACCCGCATTCTCGTGGCTACAGACGTTCTCTCTGAAGGACAGAATTTGCAGGATGCCCATGTCATTGTTAATTACGACCTACCTTGGGCAATTATACGACTAATTCAGCGTGCTGGTCGTGTGGATCGTATTGACCAGAGTTCAGAAAAGATCTTCTGCTACTCATTCTTTCCTGCTGAGGGGGTGGAAAAGATTATCCGTCTGCGTAAGCGACTCAACGACCGCATCAACGAGAATGCAAACATTGTTGGTAGCGATGAGAAATTCTTCGAGGGCAACGAGACCAACCTACGAGATATGTATAACGAGAAGAGTGGTTCATTGGACGATGATGAAGATGACAGCGATGTTGACCTTGCTTCACAAGCATATCAGATTTGGAAGAATGCAACGGATGCTAATCCGAAACTAAAGCAGATTATTCCAGCATTAAGCGATGTTATCTATTCAACCAAGCGTGCTGCTTCACCTATTGAGGATGGCGTGATTACCTATGTCAAGACCCACAACGACTACGATGTGCTTTCGTGGTACAACTCTAAAGGTGAAATCATCAGCCAATCGCAAAAGAAAATCCTCCAGGCGATGGCTTGTACGGCAGATACGAAGGTGGAAGAACCACTTGACAATCATTTCGACCTCGTGAAGAGTGCGGTTGAGAACATAAAACAGGAAACCACCAGTGTTAGCGGCATCCTGGGCAACCGTTTCTCTACACGTTACCGCATCATCGACCTCTTAGAACATTATTACAAACAACCACCTACGCTTTTCTTTTCTGAAGAGAAGCGACAACTCCTCAAATTGGCCATTGACGATATCTATAACTATCAGTTACTTGAAAGCACCAAGTTCATTCTTGGTCGTATGCTCCGTACCAGTACCAATGATGACACAGTGGAATCAGTGTTGGAGATGCACAAGAACGGTACACTTTGCCGAGTCGATGAAGACCGCAACAAACATAAAGACCCGACTATCATTTGTTCAATGGGATTAAAATACCTATAAAAGATTACTTGCGCTATGAATATCAATCGCAGAACATTCAACCAATATATTGCAGACAGCGACTTCCGTACGTTGTTTATCCGTGAGATGATGTGGAATAATCCACAGGGGCAAACCACGTTTGACATCATAGTAGATGAATCCACCTATCGTTTTGAACAGATTGCTCAGCGAAGTGGGTTTCAGATATTGACATGTCAAGTACGAGAGATTCCGACGAGCAGTCTGTCAAAGAAAATCGACACTCGTCTTCGCCGACAAGCCAATGACTATATCTGTATCTATTTCCTGCAGAACAGTCAGCACCATCTATGGGTAGCTCCAGTAAACAAGGTTGAAAAGCGTGACTTGGTGTTGGTGGAATACGAAAATGCAGAGGCTGCAAGTTTTCTCTATGAAAAGATGGATGGCCTGTCTTTCGATTTGGATGACCACACCACCATCATGGATGTAAAGGAACGTGTGCAGGGAACATTCATCGTAAACTCCGAGAAGATAACGAAGGACTTTTACACAGGTTTTCGTAAGGAGCACACTCGCTTCGTCAATTTCATTTCCGGCATGGATGATGATATCGAACCGAAGAAGAATCAGAACAAACAATGGTACACTTCGGTTATGCTCAACCGCCTTATGTTCTGCTATTTCATTCAGAAGAAGGGCTTCCTCGATATGAACGAGAACTATCTCCGGGAGAAACTTTCGTGGGTAAAGCGTGAAAAGGGGGAAGACCGTTTCTACGACTCTTTCTACAAAGGTTTCCTCCGTTCGCTGTTCCATAATGGGCTTAACTCTCCTCGCCATGAACGTGATTTCCAACAGAAGTACGGACGAATACCATATCTGAATGGTGGTATGTTCGACGAGCATGAACTAGAAAAGCAGTACCCCAACATAGACATTGCCGATGAAGCTTTTGAAAGTCTCTTCGCTTTCTTCGACAATTGGCGATGGCATCTTGATGACCGACTCACGGCAACGGGGCGTGACATCAACCCTGATGTGTTAGGCTATATCTTTGAACAGTACATCAACGACCGTGCACAGATGGGAGCCTATTACACGAAAGAAGACATCACTGAGTATATCGGACGCAATACTATCGTACCCTTCTTGCTGGATGCCACCAAGAAGACGACCGAGAATGCTTTCAAACTGAATGGCAGCGTATGGAAATATCTACAAGAAAGTGGCGACCGCTATATCTATGATGCCGTCAAGCATGGACATGAAGAGCCAATACCTGACTATATTGCTGAAGGTATCGACACCACAAGACCCAACCTATTGGAGCGTCGCGGTCGATGGAACGAACGTACACCAGAACCTTGGGCACTGCCTACGGAGATTTGGCGCGAGACTGTGGAACGTCTGCAACGTTACGAGAGCATCCATCAAAAGATTGCCGATGGTGAGATAATTGAAGTGAACGACTTCATTACCTATAATCTCAACATCCGACAGTTCGCTTACGACAATCTTCAAGACACTGACGACCATCTGTTTGTAAAACACTTCTATGCTGCTTTGCAACATGTTAGCATCCTTGACCCCACTTGTGGTTCTGGCGCATTCCTTTTTGCAGCCCTCAATATTCTGGAGCCACTCTACGAAGTGTGTATCACTCGTATGCAAGAGTGGAATGCCGCCAATCCCAAACTGTTTGAGAACGAATTGCATGAGTTGAACGTAAAATATCGCTCCAACATCCGCTACTTCATCTACAAGAGCATCATCCTGCGTAATCTCTATGGCGTAGATATCATGGTAGAGGCAACGGAAATAGCCAAGTTACGCCTGTTCTTGAAGATGGTTGCTGTAGTAGATGTCAACCCACGTGACCCGAATCTCGGTCTCGATCCATTGCCTGATATAGACTTCAATATTCGTTGCGGTAATACCCTCGTGGGCTATGCAACAGAGAAGGAGTTGGAGTTGGGCGTGAAATATATGGATATGTTTGCCCGTCAGGAGTTTGAGAGTAAAGTCTATGATGAGATTGATATTGTTTCTACTGCCTACGACACATTCCGCAAGGTACAGCTGGAGCAGAACGCCGATTTAGAGACATTCAAGAATGCTAAGGCGCAACTAAAAGAACGTCTTGCCAAACTAAATGAACTACTCAACCAAAATCTTCATGCTGCCACCAACGCTGGTATGGACTATGATAAGTGGAAGAAATCACACCAGCCTTTCCACTGGCTTGCCGAGTTCTATGAGATTATCTATGGCAATGGCGGTTTTGACGTGATTATCGGTAATCCGCCGTATGTAGTTTACACAAAAAGAGATAAAACAACAGGTTTATCTATTGCTGATAGATACGCCCTGAACAATTATACAACTATTGAAAGCAATAATCTATATGCATTTACAATTGAGCGTTCTTTGACAATCTTATCGGATAAGAAAAGATTGGGAATGATTGTTCCACTTTCTTTAACATCTGCCAAAAACATGTTGGTTTTACGAAAGATGTTGGTTGAAAACAAATACTGCAGCATTAGTAGCTATGAAATAAGACCAGGAAAACTTTTTGATGGTGCAAAAGGCGCTGAACAAAGGCTTAATATATTCATATCATCCAATAGTAATACTTCAGCATTATACACGACGCAAGTTTTAAGATGGGCTTCGGAACATAGAAAGTATTTATTCCAAAATATTAATTTAACTGAATCTATTTTCAACCAGAGAATTTGGCGTTTGTCTTCTCCTATTGAACTGAGTATATATAGGAAATATTCTGCAGACAATCCCATTATTTACTATACTTCCTCGCATTCATGCGATGCTGAACTTCATTATCGCTCTGCTGGTTTAAGATACTGGATAATATTCTTGCGAAAAGGATTTAATACAGAGTCTGCTAGCAACAAATGTAAACACATTATCTCCAACGAAATTGCAGATTATTTGATGGCCGCATTGAATTCTAATTTATTTTGGTGGTATTATTCTCTAAATTATGACATGTTTAATTTGACAGAAGCCAACATTTTTGATTTTCAATTAGAGTTTGACAAAAAAAACAATGTTGGAGGTTTTGCTAACGAGTTAGAAGAAGATTTGGATAGGAACAAAAAAGCTTCAAATATTGTCAGAAGCAATGGCGAGACAAATTACTCCTTTGCATATCAGAAAAAACTGTCTAAATCAATTGTAGATAAGATAGATAAAATGTTAGCGAAGCATTATAGTTTTACGGATGAAGAAATAGATTTCCTCATCAACTATAATATTAAATACCGAATGAACGACGAATTAGATAATAACGAGTAGAAATACACACATGAGGCTTTATCACTATACTAACTTGGATAGTTTCCTGAAAATTTGGAGAAACAAGCATCTTCTATTTTCAACATCGCATAAAAGAACGAACAATGATATTTTCGAAAAACAAAAGTATATCACTATAACAGGTGATGTTTTATCTGTTAACAGAAAACATCTGGAAGCCTTTTGGACAAGCATTGACAACTATAAACAAATCAGTCTCACAATAGATTATAGAGATTGTCAAGGCTGTTTATCTCCAATGATGTGGGGGCAGTATGCAGATAATGGTAATGGTGTCTGTATAGAGTTAGATTATGACAAACTGATGTATCCCAATGATACGATATGGGCACATAGAATAGTATATAAGAAATTGCATCCACAAGTTACGATAGATGCAGAAACAATAAAAGAACGTTCTTTGCACGATGAGTTTATAATTAAAAATAGAGATGTTATATTCTTCAAGAAACATAAACATTGGCGTAACGAGAATGAATTTAGATTAGTATCTATAGATTGTCCATATGTAGATATTTCTAATGCTATAGTCGCAATATATGTTAACAACTTTAATAGTCATACTGCATATGTTGTGAGAAAGGTTGTGGCAGATGATCACAAAGTTAAATACCTAAACGCAATTCCCATTGATGGGGATATGACACTTATCCCTGTTTCTTTCAAATGATTTAATGAATATTTCGTATCTCGGCAATCGCGACCTGCTCAATTTGCCCAAGACGGCGTTTTTGGCATCAAGCACCATTCCGACGGACATGGTGCTACGTTGCTATGACTGGGCACAGCAGGCGAGCCGAGGCAACGAGTGCATTGTCAGCGGTTTCTCATCCCATCTGGAACAGCGAGTACTTCATTTCCTGATACGCGGTACTTGTCCTATCATCCTTGTTTTGGCCCGAAAGATGTATAAGCGAGTGCCTGAAGAATTGCAACCTCTTCTCGACAATGGTCGTCTGCTAATTATCTCGACAACCCCTGCATCGCGCCAATCACGCACCACAGCCTATGCTCGTAATCATTATATATGCGAATTAGTCGATAAGATTATTATGGTAGGTGTTAATGAAGGTAGTAGTCTTGTCCCACTTAAGGAAAACTTCAGCAACAAATTACACTCTATTATTTCTCCTACAACTTGCTCAACGATGAAGTCCTCATTATTGACCCAGAAACACCAATAAAGCGAGAAGAATATGAGAATAAAAACTATACATCTCCCAACTCTATAGGTTCATTGTCACCACTTGCGCGTCTAATAGCCCCGGCAATATATTTAATAAGACTGCTCAACACATACCCATCAACACCATCTCTATTTGTTAATTCTTCTCTCAACCTTTCGTTAATGTGTTGTAATACAGAGAGGTCATCTGCATAACGATTGTCTCCACCTGCGAAACGAAAACTAAATTTATAATGATATGAGAAGAATTGACACAGGTCTTGTATGCTTTTGTTATTAAGACGTAATATCCTATCTGAAATCATATTAGCATCAACATTCTTGAATACAGATGTCCAACTATACTCACACCGTTGGTCCGGGGTTCTTTCGCCACTCAATTCTAATAATTTTCCAATATTATCATTGTTCATATTTAACAGAGCCTCTTCCATCTTATTTTTTAGTTTACCATCTCTTTTCTCAAACTCCACTTTAGCAAATTCTGAAATGTCTTTACCTAATGGATTATCGCAAAACTTTCCGAATGAACTAATACCTTGAATAAACGAAGCCCTTGCTTGATAGAGGGCATCTTTATTATCTATTGACGAATAAAAATGGACTATCTGCCCTTTTGCAAAAGATACGGTTTCTTCAGCAATTGTATGAATGTTTTTATAATCGAAGAAAACCAAAAGGGCTAGCGACCTTCCTAACATGAATAAATTGGACGATTTACCAGCTTTGATATCACATACCAATTCGTTGTATGTCTGTTCAAATTCGTCGTTTGAGAGATGGATAAATTCTGTAAGTTTATCTTGAAGACTTACTTTCCCTTGTAACAGACTTAATGATTTTTCAATATAAGCTTTTAGACTCTGACCTGTTTCTATCTCATAAATTATTTGTTTCACATGAGAGCTGTCCAATACTTCTATTCTATACTTATTTGCTATAGATGAATATTTATTTTGAAGATTGCTTATTTTTTTTTTTTACCGCTTCATCACCAGAAATCCCATTGAAATAGCTCCAATCCCAATTCTCAAGCAAGTCTCTATTATCTCCTCGATATTCGCAATAGACTACAATATAAGCCCCCAAAAGAGATGTCATAAAGGTATCACCATCTTTGAGAAGATTGTCATTTGTTTTATTATAAAGAACACTAAAATCATATAAGCATTGTCTGAGCAAGCGGAGGTTGTCACATCTTGTGGATTGAAAGCAATCACGTACGAATGCCTTTTTGCTTGTAAGCCATTCCGTGAGAGGAACATCATTATTAATGAAATAATCAATAGCAGAGTCCGTATCTGGCATGACTTCGAATTCTCGCCCAACGGTCTTTTCTTTAAACTCCAAAAGTTTGGCTTTTGTGTCATCTGTTGTATGTGTTTCGTCACCGACAATGACAACATGGCAAGCCCCATGCTCAACAAAATTGTTGATATAGCCGAGAAGAAGTTTCATATCAATTAAACAACGTTCAAGATCATCAAACACAATCAATTTGGGACCAAGAGAGGCATTGTCATCACGTGAAGCTAGTAATGACAAAGAGTCAAGAGTCGCATCCATTGACACGTCATCTTTTCCGTCATCATTCCAATCTAAACTTGCTTTAAACACGATCTTACCAGCTATTTTAAGTATCTTTTTAGTTATTTCAACCCCTTTGCTGTACAAAAACGGGTGAAGAACCCGATCTATCGCCAATGTAATTTGTGACGTATTATTTAAACCATAAAGTGAAACGTAAATTGGTTCAAGTACAGCATCACCATCATTAATTTTCCCCTTATACTGTTCAATCCAATTTTGAATAAAGAAAGACTTTCCACATCCCCATTTGCCCTTTAGCATAACAGCATATCGAGGATCTGGATTATCCATGTATGTAAATAAATATTGTGATATGTTTTCGTTCATATTATTAATTATTTTCATTTGGCACTATATCTATTCTAAACCTGAAATAGCAGAGAACTTTTCACATTTCATTCCTAATAATACACGCATTTCCTTATTACTATCATTGGGGCATTCTTATTCTCTTGAATCATAAAAATCAAATTTACTCTTTGTTGGGTAATTACAATTCATATTAAGCGACAAATAATCGTGGGACAATAATTTAAATTCTGTAATCATAATCCCTTTTTGTTTAAGAGGGCTTTTCGCTTCTTTAAATGAATATCTTTTTGAATTGCACCAATCTCAACCTTATTATCTAGTTGCTTTTTTAAAAGCTGTATTTTTGAAGATATGGTTTGTTGCAAAGAGTGATTGTTGCCAGCTTTAAAGGCTAAATAATAATTCAGTTTAAATAGAGACATGTATTTTAGAACTGGTAATTTCAAATTCTTCATTATGTCATCAATCATTGTAATATTGGATTTGAGATCAATATCTAACAACAAGAAATAGAGTAGGTATAGTTTGTACTGATTCCCCTCTATATTATTTTCTGTTTCTTTTATTTCGTTCTTTATCATTCTTTCCATTGTATAATGCCCAACACTATCACTTAGCGCAACCTGGGCAATCATTGGACTGAAATTAGAAATAAAGCGTAATAAGTCTAATTCCGGG
>Ga0247610_10005813_pt1 | contig 12911 bp, 22 predicted proteins | sample 174DNAGHGhighgp2_FD_193483 | JGI IMG/M metagenome (GOLD analysis project Ga0247610, IMG submission 193483) | Sheep rumen microbial communities from Palmerston North, Manawatu-Wanganui, New Zealand - 1742 DNA GHGhigh gp2 | ecosystem: Host-associated > Mammals > Digestive system > Stomach > Rumen...
ATAAGCTGTTAGTGATGTAAAAGTTTGCTGCAAGTGCCGTAATTACCGAGGCCCTCGCCAAAAGTTACTGTAGGTGGATACCTCGTGCCTCCCGCCTTAGACGGGTCGGTCTGTTAATATGTCCGTTGCACTTTACTTCGCTTCTTTATATACCGATTTCCGCAAGCCACATATCGTATAGTACACGCCAGTGGTAGTTGAAGTGCTAAATCCGTGTTATCGGTTGGAATTACTTTTATACCGCTATTCACTAAGCGGAAGTACCCAGTACGAGAATCGAACTCATATCCTCGCCTTGAGAGGGCGACGCACTAACCATTATGCTAACTGGACATAAGTACCCTGCCCGAGAGTTGAACTCGGTACTTTGGCTTGAAGGGCCAACGGCTTAAACCGGCTGCCACGCAGGGCATATGGCGGCCACTGAAGGACTCGAACCTTCAACCTACCGGTTAACAGCCGGTGGCTCTGCCATTGAGCTAAGTGGCCAGGTGCCGTGTTTCCACGGCAAGATTGATTATTTCCAATATTTCGCTACTCTATTAGTAATACCGAGGCCAATAATCATTACAAAGGCATCAACTCCAAATGCTACAAGGTTTTTGATAATCTTTACTGCAAAGGGAATATGATACAGGTAACATTCAATACCAGTTTTGGCGCCAAGCATACCAATCGCTACGAAGCCAATGATAGCGGCAATACGAATCCAAACATTCTGAGTTTTCTTGAATGTAATCCCGCATCCGAGACCAATGATTAGGTTTGCGACAAACCAACTGATACTGAAACCGTAGGGCGAGAACAGGATGCTCTCCAATCCACATCCCACGGCACCAATAAAAGCCGCCCAAGGCCCAAAGATTGCACATCCAAGTGTCAGTGCAATATAACCAAGGTCAAGAGAGATCGCGCCAATGAAGGGAATCTTCATCATTGCGCTCAATACGCAATACAGTGCAGTCAAAATAGCAATACCAGCAATTTGTCTTGTTTTCAGTTTACTCATTTTTATCATCCTCCTTAATATTTTTGATGAGTAAACCAAAAATACTAAGTTAGATGAAGTATTTTTGGTTGACAGTTTAACGACATGATTTGCGACAAATACAAACTCTTGGTCGGTAAGTGAGGGTCTTTCTCTCTTTCTTACAATATAATTATAACATAATTTTAAATTATGTCAAATAATTATTTGGTATAATTTCATTAAGCTGAATATCATGTACAAAGCGTAGAACATTTATTGGAAATGCAATTTTATCTCTATACTCTGCACATTTTTTAATAAACTTCGTTCCTATATATAAAGTGTTTGGCTTAATCTCTTTTCTATAATAATCGTAAAAAATTTTTGCACCAGACCATGCCTCTTGAATATATTCTGGTCTTTCTGCTGCTGTACGAATAAACCAATAATATAATCCGATTGCAATTTGTTCCATTTCTATTTCAATTCGAGTAGGATCAATATTATTTTTGCGGCAAGTTTCAATTGCGTGAATACTTACTAATGATAATGCACGAGTCTGGTCACGATATAAAGCTACGTTATTATCTTTCTTTGTTAATGAATTTGAATCTTCAATCCATCTAATTATAGGATTTGGCATATATACAATTGGTTGTAACTCAGATTCAGTACATATTCTACAGGCACGATTAAATCCTATATCTTCGTCCATATAACTACTGGATGGACAAAAAGTAATATTGTATTTTTCTAAGAATGCACGTTTATAAACCTTTCCATGCATTCTATTGTCTGTATTGGAAGTAAGTTTATCTTGATAATAGTAATTAAATACGATCATGTTCGCTTCTGGATTAGCTTGTATTACATTTATTACTTTTCTTTGTATTTCTTGTGATATAAATATATCACCAGCATCAATAAACATTATATAAGGATTTGAGGTTTTATTAATACCCCATTGACGTGCGAACCCAGGGCCACGATTTTTATTGTAACGCAATACTTGATTTGCTTTAGGATTATATAACATATGAACTGTTGAATTATCATCAATAATAGTAATATTAAATATATCACTATTTATTGAATCTAATGTTCTTTTTAATCCTTCAGGGTTGTTATAGTAGGGAATAATCAGATCAATCAAAATCTATACCTCCCTGGCATTTTCTCATAAGTTCGTAGTTCTTTTAAGAATCGAGATATATTAATACGAATAGGATACTTCCATGTTTTTAATTTTGGACGAATTAATTGAGAATTGACTTTGAAATAAGGTTCTGCCAATGTTTTAGAAGCTTCTAATTCATATTTAGAATAATATTTTAAGTAAAACTCTCTTATTCGTTGCCAATTGATGTCATTAAATTCTGGTCTTTCTTGAATAGTTAATAAGAAGAACCAATATAAACGTACAATCATATAATTTAATTCTCTTATTAGATACCTCGCTGGCAATTTGTTTATTTTACACTATTTAATAATATAATAATTATTATTAATCAACCCTTCAACAGCTTGATTATAGACAAATTCAAAATTATTATTGTGTGTTAATGATGTATTATCTGGAACTAAAGTGCCAAAGCATGAATCAAAAGTAAATATACGTGTATTAAAGTCTAATGTTTTTAAATATCCTAGCATTATTTTACAGAAACGCACAAATCCATAATCTTCACAAGCATATGAAGCTTTGCCATCTGGCCATTTAATATTATAGCGTTCAAGAAATTCTCGTTTGAATACTTTTCCTAGCGGCTTTTCTTCCTCTACAGAAGAAAGCGCGTGAGAATCCCCATCATAAAACTTCCAAATATATACATATCCTATATCATGTGAGATAATAGTATCAAATATTGTGTTTATAGTATTTGAATTAAAAGTATCACCACTATCAATATAAGTAATATATGTACCATTTGATCGTTCCGTTCCATATTGACGTGCAACACCAGGACCACCATTTTTCTCCATACGAAGCCAATTTACTTGAGGATATTGTTGCTTTAAATGAGAATAGTCTACGACAGAAGCATCATCAACCACTGTAACTTTAATAGGATATGTACTATTCCAATTGATTGATTTTAATGTATGTGATAAATTGTTTATTTTATTATAAAATGGAATAATAATATCTAAGTTAATTTGTGAAGTTTGATTTCTTTTTATTGGCGCATTTAAATATTCTTGTACTAGTTTTAATTTTGTCCACTATTTATTCGCAGCAAAATGTAATATTTTTTCACGAGTAGATGTTTGAGCAACACAACTTAAATTATACTCACTTGGTAATTCTAAAATTTTACCTTGCGATAACGCACTAAAACATTCTTGTTCTGGATATGGACGATAGCAATTATTTAAATTATATATATACTCATCATCCTTTTTATCTTCACGTATTTTCTTTAAATTGAAAAGCATGACTCCAGCATTTATATATATAAATGTTTCAGTAGATTTATCTGGTTCATGTACGCCAGCAAAATAATAGTCATCTAACGGTATTTCCCATAACTCAGAAATATTATTTCTAATAATAGTATCACAATCTAATGATAGTATACGATCTAAATGTGGAAATAGTTTGGCTAAAGCCGCGCGAACAAGTATCATATATGACCATTTGCTAGTAAAATTAGGCCCGTCTTCATCAAACCACTGTTGATTACTTACATTAATACATTCTACTTCTGGCGGCAACTCATATGGAAACTAATCATCTTCAATCAAGAAATAAATCTTATCAACATTAGAATGAATTAAGAGAGATTTCATTGAAGGTATCATATCTTCATATATATTACGTGTGCCTGCATAAACCGCTGCTCTCATCCTTTTTCCTCCATTATATGCAAATAAGCGACATATTTCTATGTCGCTAAGTAGCAGGTATGGGAGTCGAACCCATCAAGCACTGGTTATGAGCCAGCTGACTCAACCGCTCGTCTTACCTGCGATAAAACTAGACACGCTCATCTTCCCGGAGCCGACCCGGTGCTTTTTTCTAAATTGCCAGAATTAAGAAGAGTTGCTGACGTGTCTCGGCGCGCGATCCTGACGGGACTCGAACCCGTGATCTCCAGCGTGACAGGCTGGCGCTTCAACCAACTAAGCTACAAGACCAAAACTAGACGGACTATAAACGCGCCTCTGCCGTTGGGCTACCAGGGACATAAGGCCCCTGGGTAGGATTCGAACCTACACTTGACGTGCTCCCAAATGCAAAAGAACTATTGCTGACCCGTCTGAGAGCGACTAACGGGATTCGGACCCGTGATTCAGCCTTGGCAAGGCCGCGTATTACCACTATACTATAATCGCATAAAACTGCCCTACTCCGAACTTCATATCGGTACGCCGCATCTACTGGCACACGTGCTAGCTTTTTCGGGTGCACCCGACGAGGATATTGTGCTTTCCTCCCTGCGGGATTCGGGCAAATACTAGGCACGTATTAGACAATTGCTCTACCAATTGAGCTACGTGCGCAACGCGCATGATAAGACTTGAACTTACGACAGATTGTTATAATAAGTTGCTGTCCGTGCCTAATTGTAGGGTATCTGGGAATCGAACCCAGCATCTTAGGTTTATAAGACCTCTGCTTGAACCAACTAAGCTGATACCCATCATTCTTTCAACATAATAATTATAACAGAATTTATGTTGAAAGTCAAATATTTATTCTCGAAAATATTTCAATACATTTTCTTCGGAATATCCAATAGAACGGACAAAATCCATAAACATTTCACATAGATCATAATCATGAATTACATCCATTTTCTTATTTACCCGAATTTCATCTATTTCATCTTCATCTTTGAATCTGTACTTAAATTCAATATTTTCCATAATAAAAATCTCCTTTTCTTTTTCTGTAATAATTATATAATAATTTTGAAAAAAAGTCAAATAAAAATTCCCGCAATTCCTACTGAGCCACTTGCGATGGACGTTCTGAACTGCGGGAACCGCGCCTTATAGGTTCGCAACTCCTATTCAGCGCAGCGATGTAACGTGTCGCCTTACGCCTACTTTCTGGTTAGTAGAATACCCATAGCTATAATGTTCCTATGATTATACATCACTATAGTATTTAGGTATCTAGTGAAGGCACCCAATTCTGTCTACCTAGGATAGACTTACAGGGTTATGACTCCTGTTGGCCCCTATACGGCGGCCGCACCGTCCTTCTTATGTCGCGATCAGGATAAGAAGAATAGAACCTACTGCTTACGTTTGCAGCTACCGAGAGCGCCATATGGGAATTGAACCCATTCCTTCTGCTTGGAAGGCAGAAATACTAAGCCATCATACGCATGGCGCATTGGCTGCCCGCCTGGGAGTCGAACCCAGTCCGTTCGCTTCAGAGGCCGCGGTTTTAGAGACCGCCCGTGCAGCCGCACACCTACGGGCATCGAAAGGCTGATTACTCAGCCCTAAGCATTAAAGCTTAAACAGATTGCCAACGAAATCAAATAGGGTAGGAATGTCATCTACACTGTTCGTGCTATAATGATATGTACCATATTTCTTGCAGAAAGCTTCAAGTTCATCACGATATGCCTTCTGTGCATCTACCATTGCTAGGCGAGCCTTATTAACTTTCTCTGCGGCTTCCTTGCGTTCTGCAGCGGCCTTCTCTTTCTTTTCCTTGAGTTCGCGCTCTTTACGTTCCTTTTCAATCTTTTCAAGATTTTCTTTTTCCTTCAGTTCGAACTCTGCGCGATTAGCTTCATCTACTGTTTCGTAGAATTTGTTTGTCTTGTCTGAATAAATTTTGATAGCCATAATATAAGCCTCCTTATGCTTATAAAAATAATATACAGAAGATAAGTTCCTTACCTCATCTTCTGTATACATTATACATCAAATTTACACAAAAGTCAAATAATAGAGTAATAAGGGGCGCTTATTACGCAACCCCTTACTCTTGTAATAAGAAGTCGGCGCGAAGCAGCGATCTCTTATTGCTTTATTATTATACCATTAAAATTAATAAAAGTCAAATATTAAACCGCTACCCAACCATAAACATTTGGCGCCCATACATTATTATCAATAGTGCTTTCGTAAGTTACACCATTAAATGTAACTTTATCACCCTTCATATATGGGTTAGTACTATCTGGCTATTCCCACTCAGGAATTACATTTGAATCAGGAATAAGAACCTTTGCCCATAAACTTGGAGCAGCGGTAGGAGTCCATGCTGCTTGAGGAATATGAGTTTGAAGGCATTTATATAAAATACCTTCATAGTTCACACGAGCATCTTTTTCATATCTATCTGTATCTGGAGTCCAGTTTGGAAATAGATTGACTGCTTCTAATGCATCTTCATCAGATAGTGATATGGCCGCCTTTTCTATATAGGGGCGAAGTTTTTGCGCTAATTCTAGTAGTGTCATTATCAATCAACTCCTAATAAAATTTTTGCGGCCTGTAATTCTTCTTGTAATGAATTAATATTAGCATTTTGTAAGGCTAAATATTCAGCAAGAGTATATTGTACATAATTATATTGATAGCCGTTAATAGTACGGTCTTCAATTTCTTTAGAATAAGGAGTCACATCTGTTGCAATAAATACAGAATCAGCCGTGATTTCAATAGCTTGTGGCTAAGTTGTACTATATTGAGTACCATGATTAATCATAATATCAACCTCCTTAATTCATTGTTGCTTGCCATTTAGCAATATTTGTGTTATATGTTGCGTTCTTTGTAGGAATGAACATTAAACGTGCGCCATAAGATTTATAAGTAGAATCGTTTGGAGCCTTATCACAAGCATAATAGAAGAGACCATTAGAATTTTCAAAACTCCAACTACCACCATGTGCCACTAAACGATATCCACTTAAATTTGCATCATACCAGCCATTATCACCAATTGGTAGAGCACTATTTGCGCCATTACCAATTTCTGCAGGCATGAATAACCAGTCATATTTTTTAGCGCCGTAACCAAATGCATAGATCCAACCATTATTGTTTGGTAGGCTAAATCCAACACTTTCATAATCATTAGTAAGAGAATTATAAGAATAATTATAATTCTTGCAGATATAAGGAATACCACCATTAGATGCACCATTACCAAAGATCATGATGCCGCCTAACATTGTCCATGTATTACCCCAAGGATTCTCCAAACCACGATAACTAATTGATACTTTACCATCGGCGGTTTCAGTTGTACGAGAACCATTAGTTTCAATAATGGTTTCTGCTGCAGCGCCTGTACCATTTCCTAGAGAAGAAGTAGCACCGGTTAATGCTGCTTGGTTATAACTACCGTTTGTAGAAATATTACTTACACCATTACCTAAAGCGCTTTGGCCATTTGGTGTGCCAAATTCAATTAATTCTAGCATCTGATTAGCACTTTCTGCTTCAATTGTATAAATATGCCAACCAGTCCCACGATTTGTAGCAAGCTATTCTGCTCTTTGCATAGTTAAATTACTCGAACCAGTAAGTGGCTTTACACCAGCCTAAGAAACTAGTTTATCTGCATTAAAATCGACATTATAAGTAACAGTTTGATATGTAGTTTGTTCAGAAGCACTATAAAGTCCACCTTCATATGCACCAAGTAATACATAATCTAATTCATCGCCATTTGGGTCAACAAATAGTGGATGAAGTTTAAAGCCGTTTTGCTGTGTATAGGATACCATTAAAGAATCTTTTTCTACTATCTTACCAATACGATTTCCGGTTGTACGAAGAGGAATACGTTGATAATAGAATTTTGGTTGATATACCATTACTTGATATGCTGGATTATTTTCAACATAGCCTTCTTCTCCATAGAATGCAATAATTTCACCATTATCATTTACAATACAACGCTTGCGGCCGCCAAACATAGGATAAGAATCAAATGCAGAGCCACCTTCAATAGAAGCTGCTTCTTGAGTACGGCCAGTTGTTTTATTTACATAATCCATTTCAAGACCAACTGCATCACGAGCAACATATCCACCATTAATAATTAATGCTTCGATAATAGCATCTTCTGTTACTGTGCCAGAGATAACGTTGCCATTTTCATCAATAACTACAATCTTACCTTCATTTTCAGAGCCAAGATCAGTATTAATTGTTCCGCCTTCGCTACTTCCGCTGCTGCCTCCAGCAGGAATATTTGCGATTGCTTGATTAACATAAGAAATAGAAGCATAATTGTTTAAAATTGTAGTGTTGGCTTTTTGATCTAGGGCATCTGTAATAGCTTTTTGAGTCATTGTGCCATCTTCATTACTACCTGTAGACTTATACATTTTAGTTGCATTTTCAGTATGTAATGTATTATCTGGATAAGTAGTAATTACTTGATAAGTATTTGCATTTTGACCATTTACTAAATTAACAGATACATCCATCTTTTTAATTTCATCATCAACATCTTCTGTATCAAGAGTATTAATTTGTGCTTCTTGCGCTGTTTCTAATGCTTCTTGAGCTGTAGCTAGTAATTCTTCAGCTGCAGTTTGTGCAGCAGTAATGTCTTCTGCTGCTGCATTAACAGTAGCAACTGCTTCTTCTGCGCTTGCTTCCGCGGCTTCAGCCTTCGCGGCTGCTTTATTAGCTTTATTTAAATAAATTTCAGTTTTACCTTGAGGAGTCATTGCTCTAGCGAGCATAATATCAATTATATCCATTATGGCTCACTCTCCTCTTCCTCCTCATCTGAAGATGAGGTTAAACTTAACCATTCCTTTTTACTATTGGCTATATACATATCAAAAGGATCTACTACAACTGCAACAGAGCCTAAGTTAATATCTGCCTTAGGAATTTTTGGTAAGTCTTCTGGTTCATCACAGAAAAATACATTTGTTACTTCATAGTCTAATGAACCACGTTGTGCTAATTTATAAGACATTTGTATCACTCCTTTGTTTTATATTAATTATTGAACAAAGTTCAAATAATTTTAAATATAATCTGCCCGTGCAGTTAATACATACCCAGATACTGTATCACTAACATTGCCTGTTGTGGCAATTATTAATTTATCTGCTGTATCAGTATTCCAGGTTAGTGCGCCAGGTAGTTTATCCTCACCTGAGGTTACTACAATAGATAAAACATATGTATCAGTAAAATATTTACCTGCTTTTTCTATTGTTACTGAACTTGAACCACTAGGAATAGTCCAAGTTGTATATTGTACAGGATAAGTTGCTGCAGGTGCGCCAGCATTCCAATATATGGGTTTACCATATGCGCCGTATGTATCCGCAGTACCTATATATAAATGTGACCATCTGATGCCATTATCTGGATTGCTTCCTGTTGCGGAATTCGCCTATCCTAAATTATAAGTATTAGTTGATTCTGGTAAAATGGTTTGCATTGTGGAAGTACCTTTTACTTGGAAATTTCCGCTATTTGCTGGTGCGGTAGTACTGTTAATAGCTAATGAAGAAGATGAGGCATATATACTTGCAGCGCTACTTAATTTTGAAGTAGATTCTGAATATATAATTCTATTTGCAGTAACGCTTGTATTACCTGTACCACCATAACCTACTCCAATTTTTGTGCCTTGCCATGTACCTTTAGATATAGTGCCAACAATAGTTAGATTAGAAGTGTATGGATCGGCTGTTGTACCTGCGCCCTTATATGCGCCATTCCAATATGCAAGTGTATTAGATGTAATTAATACATTGTCCGCGGTAGCAGAACTCCATCCAAGTGATCCCACAGAAGTATTATTTTTAATAGGAAGTGGACGAGTTTTTACTGTAATAACTCCTTGTGCATCCTATGTTACAGAATAAACAAAAGTAGTAGCAGTATCATTTTCTGCTGTAGCAGTATTTACTGCAGTTTGTTTTAATTTATACGAACCTTCAGAACCTAATAGATTCCACTGCCCATTAGCCCAAACATATTCTTCATCATCATATAATACAACATCGCCACTCGTGGCGGTAATACTAGTATTATTTATAACCACTGTTTGAGTAGTACTTGCAGTATCAGTAGTATGATTATAACTAATATCTGTTGTAGTAATGCCACGGAAATGCATTGCACTTTCAAGACCTAGTTGTGTAAGTAAATCTGCTGCAGTGATTGCACCAGTTAGAGTAGCAACACTTTTAACTGGAACTGATAAAGTAATTGTTCTATCTGTTGATGCGGTAATATGTCCTTGTGCATCATATTTAATGTCAGTTAATTTAATTGTTCCACCATTTGCATTTGCAGTAGTTGCTGTTGCGGCATATGAAGTTTTAGCAGTAATATCTGTATGTGAATGTTCAATAGTAATTTTTCCATTAGCATTGCTTGCAAGTGTAATTCCTTTTGCACCTGCAAACTAAATTACATCACGATGTGTGTCATTATCATATAAATGTATATATGTCGCATCATTTGTAGTTGCTTCTGTTGTTGTGTCTGCTAATGAGTTGGTATTTACATACAAATGTGTAGTATAGTGTGTATTTGGGTTAGCCACCCACTTAGCCGTACCAGTAGAATTCCATGCTAAAAATTGTCCTGATTCACCACCAGAAGGAATATGATACCATCCATCTTCTGATGGGTGTGAATAATTATTAAATTGTACCCAAGTACCCGCTTGTGTTAAACAATATGCAGCACTTGATGTATTAAATGAAATATTTGTTCTTTCTATTTTATTTGTATCATTATCTACTACTAATAAACTATCACCAGTTGCTAAGGCCCAGCCATTAGTCACATCAATTGTACCATCATTTTCAATACGGCCATGGTCATGGTCTGTGGGTTCAAAATCATCAGGAATATCACTTAAATCATTATATGATACCTATACAAATGAACCTGTATCTTTTAAATATTTTTTAGCAGTAGTTGATGCGGTAGCACTCAATGCTGCTTTAACTGTTGAGGCAGATACGTGAGTACCATGGCTATAAGCTGCAGCGCCGCCTGCGGCACCAACTGTAGTAATGCCAGTAACACTAGTGGTTGCTTTTGGTAAGGCAGCCCAAGAAGCATCACCACGTAAAAATTTAGTTGTATCATTAGGAGCGGTATCAACATAACCAGCCTAAGTGGTAGATAAGGGAATCCACGTATCTGTAAATACTGCAGTAGAAGGCACTGCTTTTCCAACAGTAAACCCGCCAACTGTAGCCGCATCTCCTGCAATATTACCAGGTAGTTTATTATCTGTTCTAAAATGATAATTTGTACCATCATAATATACTATATAAGCACCACGAGGTAAGGTATAATTAGTACTCGAAGAGGCTGTACCATTTATATAAATAGGTTTCGCGCCTTTTCCACTCACATTTAATGTAAGCGCACTTTTAGTAGTATTATCATATAACATCCATATCTAAAAGTATTTTCCAGCAGTTAATTCCTATGCACCAGAAATTGCTGCGCTTTTATTTGCAGTAGTAGCAGTAGTAGTACAATAAGCGCTAGTATAATAATATGTACTATTATAATCCATTAATGTTACCCAATTAGTGCCATCATAATAAAACTAATATGTTTGATTTGCACGTAAATATGCCGCGCTTGGAATATTTGATTCAGTTGCATTATATTCATGTTTAATTGGTTTAGCATCACTTGCAGCGGTACTATTGACTCTTAATTTAATACTAGAAATTGTTACACTATTAGTATTTGCAAAAGTAACAAATACAACAGCACCTTTTGTTAAACTAAAGTGTTCGGGGCAAGTTACATCTTTGATAGCAGTACCCGCTGCAGTATCACAAGTACCGGAATAAACATTTAACGTGCTGTCAGTTATAGAATATTTTTTACTATTTGGCAGAGTAACTTGATTTATATAGCCATCGGCCACATTACTCACCCCCTATTAATATCATATATAATAGCATTATACAAATTATTTGTATCTTCATTATTATTTTTATTTTTTGCTAATGCGGCGTATCCTAAGCCTAGAACTGACTATCCTAGTTTATGATAACATATACCTAATAGCATATATGGGAAATAACTATCTTTACCAATTATTGTACACCAATAACTTTCTTTATAATTTTTTAATCCTTCTTCACAATAATGAATCGCTTCCATAAAATGCCCAGAATTATATTCAATTTCAGCTGCAAAGAAATATAAATCCCCAACATCTGAATAGAGTGTTATTCCTTTTTTTAAGACATTTAATCCTTCTTCAGTTTTACCAATAAAAGAAAGAGATCTGCCTAAGCTAGCATAACAACGTGCAAATTCAACCGGAGCTAAATTATCACATTCTGCGATAATTTTTCTATATTCATTAATGGCATTTTCATACTGTTCATGTATTTCATATTCCGCAGCGAGTTGTAGATGCATTAGCCAATTTAATGGTTCTTCTTCTACTCCACGCTCACATAATTCGATATACTCAATTCTATTAGGATGTGTAGCATAATGCCATACAATAATTGGAACTGTAATACATTCATCTTGGTAGAAGGTACGACTATCCGCAACATCAAATAACTATTCATGAACAACTCCTTTATAATGCCAACTATTATTATGAATTCGATATTCAATAAATTGTTGAGTAACCGCGCCAGTAGCCGGATCAATTGCACGATTATATGTATATGATCCACGAAGGAATAATGGATTCCAATTACATCTTACATAAAATGGCCAATTATCTTCTTTAATATCTTCATCTAAATCAGCCATAAAGTACATGGTAGTTTCTTTTGGTACTAATTCTAAGCTAAGATTTCGCGCGGTATCATATCTCCATGGCTCAATAATCTTCTAATCTATAATTAAATTAGGATGAGTTTTTTGAGCATCTTGTAAATATTCCCAAGTACCATCAGTAGAACCAGTATCTAAAATACATAGATAATTAGCATGACTAAAACAATTAATATACCTTTCTACGCTTGTAATTTCATTCTTA
>Ga0247610_10005814_pt1 | contig 12910 bp, 13 predicted proteins | sample 174DNAGHGhighgp2_FD_193483 | JGI IMG/M metagenome (GOLD analysis project Ga0247610, IMG submission 193483) | Sheep rumen microbial communities from Palmerston North, Manawatu-Wanganui, New Zealand - 1742 DNA GHGhigh gp2 | ecosystem: Host-associated > Mammals > Digestive system > Stomach > Rumen...
CCGGCACGACGACTACGGGCAATAAGCGGAGCTTCAACTACGAGCTCCGCTACATTGTCCGAAAAGAATCTTTTGGAAATGATTTTATTCATTAATTTCTTTTTAGAAATGTTTTGTTTCTTTGCCTACGATAGAGGAAAGGAGGTTGTTGGCCAGACGGGAAGCACCGAAACGGAACCACTCGTTGTTGAGCCATTCTTCGCCAAGGATCTCCTTGACGAGCGTAAAGTGCTGTACAGCCTCGTCGGTTGTCGAAACACCACCGGCGGGTTTGTAACCCATCTTGATACCTGCTTTCTCTTTCCATGCCTTGATGGCGTGGCACATGATGAAGGTAGCCTCCGGCGTAGCGTTCACGCTGATCTTACCGGTCGAGGTCTTGATGAAATCGCAGCCTGCAGCCATCGAGAGGATGGAAGCTTTCCAGATGTTCTCTGCGGTCTTGAGGAGTCCGGTCTCGAGAATCACTTTGAGATGATGCTCTTTGCAAACGTCCTTGATCTCGCGGATCTCATCGAAGCACTCCTGATAACGGCCTTCGAGAAACTTACCTACAGAAAGCACGATGTCCACCTCGGTAGCACCCATCTTGAGGGCCATTGCGGTCTCGGCTACTTTGATCTCGGGGAAAGTCTGTGCAGCAGGGAAGCCTGCACAGCAGCAAGCGATATTGAACTTCGGATCCTTGAGGGCTTTGCGTACGTACTCTGCCATAGCAGGATAAACGCAGATAGCGGCTACGTTGGGCACACCCGGGAATTTCGCTTCGAAGGTGTTTACGGCATTCGCCATGCTTTCTACTTTAGCAATCGTGTCGTCTGCACTGAGGGTGGTGTAGTCGATTTGATGGAGGCACTCTTTCCATACCTCGATATTGTTGTTCTCTGCAAAATGTTTTGCTTCAATGTCAGCAACTTGAGCTTTTACTTGCTCATCGGTAAACGGGCAGGGGTACTGCGCAAATAATTCTTCAAAATTCATGGTTGTAAATTATTTAAGTTAAACATTTTTTGCTTTTGCTTTGGGCTTGGCAGCAGCTTTTGCCTTGGGTTCCACATCAGCCAGCCGGCCGATAATGGTCTCGTTGCCGCGAACGGCTTCACCTACGGTGACGAACATCTCGGTGTCCAGCGGCAAGTACATATCCACGCGCGAGCCGAGTTTAATGAAGCCGAGGTGGGTGTTACGATGCGCCTGATGACCGGGCTTGGCGTAAGTTACGATACGACGTGCCATGGCGCCGGCGATTTGGCGAAGGGCGATCTGCACTTTGTTGGGCGTCTCGATGACCACGAGCGAACGCTCGTTGTCCGTACTCGATTTGGGTAACCACGCACCCATATGACGGCCTTTCTGATGCTCGCTTACCAAGACCGTACCTTCAATCGGGAACCAGTTAGCGTGCACATTGAACGGCGACATGAAGATGGAAACTTGCAGTTTCTGCTCATGGAAATACTCGTTCTCTTCGGTGGGTTCAACCACTACCACGCGACCATCCGCCGGGGCGATGATGAAATTCGGATCATCGATCTCCAGCACGCGTACCGGATTGCGGAAGAAATAGGTAACGAACACGAGCAGTACCGCTGTCAGTACCAACGTGATAGCGAATACCCAATGGGGTTGCACAAACAAATAAATCGGTACGTTAATGATAAACAAGAGCAGCACCGTACCCATGATCAAGCCGCGTCCTTCTCTGTGTATTCTGGGAGTTTTCATATTCTTATTGCCACATTGCGTAGGGGAACTGCGCCAGCATGTCCGCTGCCTGGTCGAGCCCCGTTTGCAGTTTTTTCTCCAACATCATTTTGAACATAAAAGGGATATCCGCTTTGATGGTCAGCTTGAGCCGTGTGTCGGTCGGACTCACTTCTTTCATCTGGATCCAGAAGTTGGCGTCCATCGGAATGCCCTCTGCGCCGAACTTGACGGTATCGTTCTCAATGCGATCGACGATAGCGATGGTGATTTTCTGCGCCAAGCCATCCACTTTGAGGCGTACACGATCCGGCTCGATTTCCATCTCCTGGATCTTGTCCTTCGGAATCATATCCTTCACGCGCTCCAGGTTCTGCATGTTGCTCAGCACACGATAAATCTGCGCTGCCGAACAGGGTGCGGATGTGATTTTGCTTTCGTATTTTGATTCTGCCATATTACTCCATTTTAATACCGGCTACAAAATTACTGCTTTTTTTTGATATATGCAAATATTTTTGTATTTTTACTCTGCAACGACCTCCAGATTTCTCTCTTCTGTCATGCCGTTGATAGTTACAGTAACCGTATATGCGCCCGTTGTGACCACATACGCATTGCTCCAAGAACCATTCAATCCAACGTCAAACGAAGGGATGTCTCCTGTTCCTGTGTTGACGTACCGTGCCTTGAATTCTCCTTCGGCGGTAATCAATACATGCTCTTTTTGCCAAGTGTAAATATTGCCATTCTTGGTCGGTGTACCCATAGATAACTTATTGCCCCAATACCATATATCATCGGGTGTCGCACCTGTTTGATCTGCGATGCCGCTTCCGACAAGCTCCAGTTCTACGTTACTATAATCAGCTCCATCATATTCTCGATTAAAGATGACTTCGTAAGAATAGGTGTTGGAGAGTTTGCCGCTTGCCAAATGGTATTTCAGTTTTATGGTGTAATAACCGGCTTGGTTGATGGAAATGTTAGATCCATTTGATTCCATATTTTCATCCAACCACGTTGGGATACGGAGGTTGTCTTCGTCGTTGACAATAATCTTCCATACATTGTTGTTTTTGAAGGCAAAAAGGCCGCTGGATCTGAACAGTACATCCGTCCACGTCCATTCGATCGTATCGTTATTTGCGGATGCGTGCATTTCGGTATAATCTGCCGACCAGCCCCAACCGTTGTGACTGCCGCTAATACCCCACACTACGGGCGCAACAATAATGATTGCTGTCGTTTTGTCATAGATGACATGATAGAGTCCGTCTTCGTTAACATGCATGGACTTTGTGCCGCTCATAACACCTTTGTAGCCGTCCACCGGATAATAGTCCGTTTCCAAAGAAGTTGCCGAAAGCGTACCGCCGTAAACCGTTTTGTTTCCATTGACTACCTGCGCGATATAAAACTTGTCCGTTGCGTGCAAATAGATGTATTTCTCATAAAACCCTTCTCTCGGCGACCCCGTCCATTCATTGATTGCATTTGTCATGCCCATGAGCTGTTCCTCGTTGCGCTTGCCTTCCATCACGATGTAGGTACCATCGGCATGTATGTCTGCGGCGAGAGCTAACAAGGGCAACGGACTAAGTTCATTGCCGGACTCGGTATTCTCCAAATAATCGATATAGGTCGGGTCGTTGTATTTGCCGAAACGGATGAGGTCGCGCCGACGAACACATTCCCAATAGAACTCACGCCCGCGCTCGTTCAGTAACTCATCCAAGGTTAAGGATGTGTAATAATCAACCCCTGCACGCTGACGAATCTTGCGGAAAGAAGGATCTTGGAGCAGTTGGGGCAGATTGCCTGCTCCGCCACGCAAGATCGCTTCGGCTTTCATGTACAAAATATCGGCATAGCGGAAGACAACAAAGTCATTCTCCATATATCGATAGGTACCGGTTTTGTCCACTTCGTACTTGATCATTCGTGCACCATCACTCCACCTTGCATTCTCGATGGAAGAGACATTCGTTGTAAGGATCACATCCTCCCAGTTATCGTCTCTTACTACAACGCCGTTGTTTTTGACCGGTCCTGCAAGCCAACCGTGTCCGTCACATCCATCGGATCCTTGGATTGTATCGCACAAGCCGCGTACGTCTCTGCCGTACTCGAAGCGGTTGATGAAGGATTTGGTGGCACACGCACCATTCCAAGGTTTTTCCAGCATGTTCCACACCTCCTGCATGGCATAAGGCAAAGTTACAAGCTGTAAACGCGATTTGTTCATCATAGCGCTTTCATACCAGCGCGCCATGTTGTAAGAGCCGTCTTCAAGCAGCACGAAGATATTTTCACGGCTTGTCTCATTCTGAATCTTGAAATTCGTGAAATAGTTGTCTTCGATGCTATACGAGCCGGATTGAATGATCTTGTCGCAATAACGGACGGCCTCTGTGTAGAAGTTAGTACCGTTAGCGGTACAACCGAAGGATTCTGCGTTGAGGTACAGACGTGCCAGCAAAGCATAGGCGAAGCCTTGCGTCGCTTGACCTACATATTGCAAGCGGTTGGCATTGGTGACTTTGGGAAGCTGAGGCGCGATGCGCTCCAGACATGCCACCAGTTTGCTCCATATCTCCTGCGCCGACTGCGTCTTGCCGTTCTGTCCCGGCACATATTCGCTGTCTTCGAACGGGAACGATCCGAAACAATCCAGCATCATATATCCGTAGAAGCAACGAATAGCCTCCAATTGCAAGATGTTATTTTCTTTCTCCGTATCGGAGAGCGCGGAATAGCGGATGATATCAATAAGCCGGTTACATTCCAGAATGCCGTATGAAAGCATGTTGTAGAAACTTTCCGAAGCGGCAGGTGCGTTATGGGTATGGAGATCTCTCCATATACCCTTATCCGTCCAATGACCTCCCGGATATCGGGTGGGAATAATACATTCGTCTGTTGTTATCTCACTGATTCCCCAATAGCTCCAATGATCCGCGATGCTCGCATTGAATCGGGATGTTATTTCTTCCCAATAATAGGGCAAACTCTCGGAAACATGGTCGCTCGCCCACATCGGCAGTACCTCTACTTCTATCGTCTGTGTGTAGTCAGAAAATTGGGCGGTGATCGTAGTTGTTCCCACTCGCAAGCCTAAGATCTGACACGCTGACATAGCATAGGAGGAGGGCGTTATTTCCTTTAATTGGATGATGCTGTCGTTACCTACCGTCCATTTGGTTTTGGCATATCCTCCATTAAGACCATCCCACACAAAAGGATTAAATCCGATCGCTTGGGCTTCCAGTTGAGCATAATCGTCTTTATGTACAGACAGTTGATGCGGCGCCAAGTTGATACCCGTTTCCGGGGCCTCAAACATAACGCTGTCTATCATTGCAATCGGGTACGAGAAAATGTAACCGTTCGCATTGTAGATATACATTGCTCTCTCCTCCTCGGTCGCAAATGCGACGCATGAAAGCATAATACTGAGTGCTAAAAATAACTTTTTCATGGATTATTTTTTTATGAATTTAACAATCGTTTGATTAACTAAAAGAAGATAAGAACCTTCTGCCAGAGAAGATACATCGATGGTAGCCGTGGTTTCGTTTTGCGCACTTGCGGTCATCATAATTTGTCCGTTCGATGAATAAATACGCATCGCTTGAATCGGCTCATAATTCTCCACTTTAATTTGGTATGTAGCAGGGTTCGGGAATACTTTCAGGACCGGCTTTCCCTCTTGCATATTGTCTATGTCGGAAGTTATATCTTGACCATCCGTAAACAATAGCACATGGACATTTGCTAACGCATTTTGGCTTACCAGTTGATTCGAAAAGTCATAAACAAAAATACTATCCGCCTTGAATTTAAACTTGGCAAACGAAGAAATGTACTCTGTTTGTTCTTGAGGGGACAATTTGACAATCTCAAGCGTGTTTTCAGCCGAAACGCTCAGCCCGAAACAGCAGAGTAAGACATAGAGAATGATTTTTTTCATAAGTATTGAAATTTAATTATTTTTGTAATCGTTTTTGGTATTTTTGGACCTCTAAAGAGGTGCGTTGGATACGTTTTTCGAGTTCTTTGATGTCCGAAATGACAATTTGAAGGTGTTGTGCCTGGTCGAGTTTGGGATCGTCGGTGGATTCGATACGCTTTCCGTTCTGGTAAAGCAGGATCTCTTTGCCGTCGTCGCGCACGAGGATACGCAGGCCGTTTTTGCCCGTGACAACATAGTTGCCGTGGTCCTGGTACTTGTCGTTCTTCTCATATTTGAAGAGCGCAATCAGGCTGTCTGCAACGGGCATCAGGCGTTCTAATTCGCTCTCGTAATACGCCAAACTGCGCACCTGTTCTTTTAGACAGATGCTGTCTTGAATATGTTTTTCGGCTTTGTGCTGCTCGACACGCGAAGGCTTGTTGCATCCCGCGAATGCAACTGCGCATAAGAGAATAAGGAATAAAGTTCTTCTCATATCGGGCACAAAGGTATGAAAAAAGATTGATATGCGCAAATTTTTTTGATAAATATTTGCACAATTCAAAAAAAAGTTGTAATTTTGCAGCGAATTATGTGGATACACATACAAAACTAATTATATGCATATGAAAAAAGGTTTATTGTTTAGCCTCATTGCTGCTACAGTAGTGTTGGCATCGTGTAACAAAACGTTACCGAATCCGGATCAGATTACTGTTAACCCGAATCCGCTGCAGTTGAAGGGTGGTAAGGTAGATGCAGAGATCACCGGAACATTCCCGCAGAAGAAATTTGCCAAGAAGGGTGTACTGGTTGTTACTCCGGTATTGAAGTTCGACGGTCAGGAAGTACTTGGCGAGCCGGTTGTTTACGTTGGTGAGAAAGCCAAAGAGAACGGTCGTACGGTAGATTACAAGTACGGTGGTACGTACAACCAGAGCTGCTCGTTTGACTTCGTTCCGGCTATGATGCAATCGGAGTTGTACCTGCGTTTTGAGGCACGTGTTGGTAAGAAAGTGATTGAGATTCCTGACCTGAAAGTGGCTGATGGTGTCGTTGTTACGGCTGAGTTGGCACAGGCAAAGGACAACAAGACCGCTACTACCCCTGATAAGTTCCAACGTGTTATCCAGGAACTGACCGAGGCTGACATCAAGTTCTTGATCCAGAGCGCAGAGCTCCGTTCGTCTGAGACGAAGAGCGAGGGTGTAAAGGCTTTGCAGGCTGCCCTCAAGGACGCAAAGGACAACGAGAAGAAAGAGATCAATAAGATCGAGGTTGCCGGTTATGCATCTCCGGATGGTGGTATGGACCTGAACGAGAAATTGGCTCAGAACCGTCAGAAAGTAGCTGCTAACTTCCTCCAGAAAGACCTGAAGAAGAACAAACAGGCGAATGCGATTGAGTCGAATATCACCGCTGAGGACTGGGCTGGTTTCCAGAAAGCAATGGAGAACAGCAATATCCAGGATAAGGACCTCGTACTCCGCGTGTTGTCGATGTACAGCGATCCTGAGGAGCGCGAGGCACAAATCAAGAACCTGAGTGCTGTTTATAAGAACATCGCTGATGACATCCTTCCGGCATTGCGTCGTAGCCGTCTGATCTTGACGACCGACCTGATCGGTAAGAGTGATGACGAGATCCGCGAGTTGGCAGCTAACGACCCGGCTCAACTGAGTGTAGAGGAGTTGCTCTATGCCGCTACGCTGACCGAGGACAAGGCAAAGAAGATGGCTATCTATCAGAAAGCTGCTGAGCTCTACAATGACTACCGCGCATGGAACGGTATGGGTCAGTTGTATTTCGAGGCAGGTAACTATCCGGACGCTGGTCGTTGCTACCTGAAGGCATTGGAGATCCAACCGAACGATCCGGACGTAAACTACAACGCAGGTGTGCTGTTCATCGCTGCAGGTGACTATGAGAAAGCTGAGTACCATCTGGGTAAGGCTGCAGGTACGAAGGGTAACCTGAGTGCTGCTATGGGTACGCTCTACACGCAGAAGGGTGACTACGAGGCTGCTAAGAAAGCTTACGGTGAGAACGCAACGAACAACGCTGCTGTTCAGCAGATCCTGGACGAGGACTATGCTGCTGCATCGAAGACCCTCAACAACGTGAAGGAGCCGAATGCAACGACTGCTTATCTGAAGGCTGTTGTCGGTGCCCGTACGAACGACCGCGAGGCTGTTTATGCTCACCTTAAATCGGCTGTGGCACAGGACGCTAACCTCAAAGCTCGCGCTGCGCACGATATCGAGTTTGCGAAGTTCGCTGAAGAGGCTGAGTTCCAAGCTATCGTTAAATAATGTCGGTATTATTTCCGAAAGTAAATAAACCCCGTGAGTGGGACTATCGCCCCATTTACTTCGATGAGGAAAAGGAGGCGCGCAAGGATAAAAGACTTGCGCGTCTTCGTCGCGGGGCTTTCCGCGAGGAGCACGAGAAGAACATGACGGAGTTGCGCAAGAAGAAAGAGTCGAAACTGGCGTTCTGGATTGTGCTGCTCGGGCTGCTTATTTTTGCGTTCTATTTCCTTTTATAATACGCGCGTGTGGGCGCGACACATATGGATATCATTCATCTTTTACCGGACAGTGTAGCAAATCAGATTGCGGCGGGTGAGGTCATTCAGCGCCCGGCATCGTGTCTGAAGGAGCTGGTGGAGAACAGTCTGGACGCGGGCGCGACCCGTGTGCAGGTCATTGTTCGTGATGCCGGTCGTACGTTGCTGCAGGTGATCGATGACGGTATCGGTATGAGTGAGATGGACGCTCGTTTGGCGTTTGAACGCCATGCGACGAGTAAGATCCGCGAGGCGCAGGACTTGTTCAGTTTGCGTACGATGGGTTTCCGCGGGGAGGCGCTAGCGAGCATATGCGCGGTAGCGCAAGTGGAGATGACCACCCGCCGCAAGGAGGATGAGACGGGTACGTTGATTGAGATTCACGGCTCGGACGTTGTGCGTCAGGAGCCTTGTGCCTGTCCGGTGGGAACGAACATCAAGGTGAGTAACCTTTTCTTTAATGTACCGGTACGGCGCAAGTTCCTCAAGACCGACCAGACGGAGTTGCGCAATCTACTGACCGAGTTCTACCACATCGTGCTGGTGTATCCGAAGGTGGCTTTCACGTTCGTGCATAACGACGAGATTATCCTGGAATTGCCGGCCGGCACGGAGAAACAACGCATTGAGGCGGTGTACGGCAACCCGATGAAGAACGTTTATACCTCGGCGTTTGTGGAGGTGAAGACGGAGACGGAGTTGGTGTCCATTCGTGGCTTTGTGATCAAACCGGAGAATGCTACCCGTCGGGCAGAGCAGTATTTCTTTGTGAATGGCCGTTACATGCGCCATCCTTACTTCCTGAAGGCCGTTCAGACGGCTTATTCGGGGATGTTGACAGCAGACTATCAGCCCTCTTTCTTTATCTATTTTGATATCGCACCTGAGTCGATCGACGTCAATATTCATCCTACGAAGACGGAGATTAAGTTTGCCGATGAGCAGACTATTTTCCAGATCTTGATGGCTTCTGTTAGGGAGGCTTTGGGTAAGTTTAGCCTGGCGCCGACCATCGATTTTGATACGCAGGGCAATATCAATATTCCGCTGCCCACGGATGCACCTGTGAGTCGTCCGCAGTTGACGGTGGACACAAGTTATAATCCTTTCCATACACGCGGTGCAATCTATCCCGATCGTGCACCGAAGAACTGGGAGAGCCTGTATGACGGGCTGTCGGAAACTCGAGATCTTGAAATATCAACACCTCGAGAAACCGCGATTCCTGATGCCGAGCATGCACCGATTTGGCAGTACGACGGGAAGTATATTCTGATGCCGAGTGAGGAGGGTTTGCTGCTGATCAACCAGCATCGTGCGCACACGGCGGTGTTGTATGCCCAGTTCATGGAGCAGTTGGGCAATGCGCAGGGCGCGATGCAGCAGTTGTTGTTCCCGGAAGTGATCAGCTTGCCGCAAGATGACATGATTTTGATGGAGCAGTTGCAACCGGATCTGCGGGCTATCGGCTTCGATCTGGAGCAGTTGAGTCCGGACAGCTATTCGATACAGGGCGTTCCGGCGCAATTGGCGCAACAGTCTCCTGTGCCGACGCTGCAACATATTCTGACGCAAGTGCGTGAGCGAAATGCCGATACGCGTCAGGAATGGCGCGAGCAGATTGCGCTGACTCTGGCGCAGAATGCGGCTATTCCCTACGGGAAAACTTTGACGGAAACGGAGATGCGGGAGATTGTGGAGAAACTGTTCGCATTGCCGCAATTCCGTCGTACGAGCGATGGAAAAACCATCGTCTCGCTGATGACAGACGAAGAAATTAACAAACGATTCTAGTATATGAGAAACGCTATTGTATGTTGCATTTATGCGGCGTTGATGATTGCTTGCACGCCGCAAGATCATCTGACCATTCTGCACACGAACGACACGCATTCGCAGGTGGAGCCTAAGGCCAACGATCAGGGCGGCTATGCCCGTCGTATGGGTATGATCCGTGAGGAACGTAAGGCAGACAAGCACCTGTTGCTGGTGGATGCCGGCGATTTTAGTCAGGGCACGCCGTATTTCAATTTCTATAAGGGACGTGTGGAATTGCAGGCCATGAACAGGATGGGCTACGATGCCGGAACACTCGGAAATCATGAGTTTGATAACGGTCTCGATACCCTCGCTGAAGTCATTCGTTCGACGGCGAAATTCCCGATTGTATGTGCCAATTATGACTTCACCGGCACGGCGATGGAAGGGGTTGTGAAGCCTTATACCATCGTCCGTAAGGGCGGTTTGAAGATCGGTATTTTCGGACTCGGTTGTGATCCGAAGGGTATCATCTCGGACAAGAATTTCCAGCCGGCTGTTTATCTGGATCCTTATCCGGTTGCACAGGCGATGGCGGATACCCTTCGTGCGCAAAAATGCGACATTGTGGTGTGCCTGAGTCATATGGGAACTTACGGAAAAGCCCCCGAAGACGTGTGCGATGTGCAACTGGCGCGACATACACGCGGCATCGATGTTATTATCGGCGGACATACCCATAAATTATATGATAATTTACGAGTGCCCAATTTGGATGGAGACAGTATTCCGGTGGCCCAAATGGGCAAGAGTGGAGTCTTTTTAGGCAAAATAATGCTACATTTAGGTGACAAAATCGAAAAATAAGACAAAAAAATTTGGTCAATTCAAAAAAATGTAGTAATTTTGTGCCGTTTTTCCGAAATGCGCGGAAATAGAAGAGTACGATATTTAATAAAACACATAAATAATAACGCTAAAATTTTTAGTATTATGGCAGAAATTGAAGCAAAAGTAAAAGCAATCATTGCTGATAAATTAGGCGTAGAAGAGTCTCAAATCACGAACGAGGCAAACTTCCAAACGGATCTGGGCGCTGATTCTCTTGACACGGTTGAGATGATCATGGAGTTCGAGAAAGAGTTCAACGTAGAGATTCCGGACGAGGATACGCAGAAGATTGCTACCGTAGGCGATGCAATCGCTTATGTAGAGAAGAAAGCTGGTAAGTAATTTTCTTTTCATCTGAGTTTGCGAGTTTACGGGAAAACTGTAAACTCGTATCCTTTTTATATTTGTACGAAGAAAAACTATGCAATTAAAACGAGTTGTTATAACAGGATTAGGCGCGCTTACGCCCGTGGGAAACTCTGCGCCGGAAACATGGCAGGCATTGATTAATGGCGTGAGCGGAATAGCCCCGATCACCGCTTTTGATGCCACGAATTTTAAGACGCAATTTGCCGGAGAAGTGAAGAATTTTGATCCGACTCCGCTGATTGATCGCAAAGAGGCGCGCAAGATGGATCGCTATTCACAGTTCTCTGTTTGGGTGGCTGACGAGGCACTCAAAGACAGCGGTCTCGACCTGGAGAAGGAAGATCGCAGCCGAGTAGGTGTTATCTGGGGCTCCGGTATGGGTGGCTTGCAGAGTACCGAATCAGAGATCATCGATTTCGCCAAAGGCGACGGTGTGCCGCGTTTCAATCCGTTCATGATCCCGAAGGCTATTCCGTCTATCGCAGCGGGTCAGATCTCGATCCGTTTCGGCCTCGGTGGCCCGAGTTACTCGGTGAGCACAGCTTGTTCGTCGTCGTCCCACGCAGTAGGTTCGGCTTTCGACCAGCTTCGTCTGGGCCATGCCGACGTGCTTCTGACAGGTGGCGCAGATGCGGATGTGACCTACACCGGTGTAGGCGGATTTAACTCGTTGCACGCATTGTCCACCAATAATGAGCATCCCGAGACCGCCAGCCGTCCGTTCTCCAAGAGTCGTGACGGATTCGTGCTGGGCGAAGGAGCGGCTTGTCTGATCATGGAGGAGTACGAGCATGCCAAAGCCCGCGGTGCGAAGATCTACGCAGAGATCGTGGGCGTCGGTATGACTTCGGATGCTTACCACATGACCGCCCCTGATCCCGAAGGAAAAGGTGCGGAGCGTGTGATGCGTCAGGCGCTCAAGGATGCGAACCTGGAGCCGGAGAAGATTGATTTTATCAACACGCACGGTACCTCGACGCCGCTTGGTGACGTGACCGAGGTGAAGGCTATCCAGCGTGTGTTCGGCGAGCATGTATATGATATGAATCTGGACTCGACCAAGTCCATGACCGGTCATCTGATCGGCGCAACGGGTGCGGTAGAGGCGCTGGCTTGTATCATGGCGTTGAAAGAGGGTATCATCCCGCCGACAATCAATCACGATCCGGAAGATAAGGATGAGGAGATCGATTATCGGATCAACTTCACCTTCGATAAGGCGCAGAAACGCGATATTCACTATGCGCTGAGCAATACCTTCGGTTTTGGCGGACACAATGCATGTCTGATCTTTAAGAAATGGGAAGAGTGACCCATATATTCACTCGATTAGTCACATAAATTTATTTAAGGTATTATGATCGCAAAAATTGGAGCAAACGCAGGCCTCGTATGGGGTGCGTTGCAGAATGGTGCCTTGGATTTGAAGGCCCTCAAAAAAGCTACCAAACTGAAGAACGACGAGTTGGCTTTCGCCATCGGATGGCTCGCACGCGAGAACAAACTGACTTTCGCTGAGAAAGAAGGTGAGATCATCGTTTCTTTAGCATAAGTATGGTAATTGCTATCGTAGGCGCCTCGGGCGCCGTCGGACAGGAGTTGCTGGCTGTTCTCGAACAGCGGCAATTCCCGCTCTCCGAACTACGATTATTCGGATCGGAGCG
>Ga0247610_10005815_pt1 | contig 12910 bp, 23 predicted proteins | sample 174DNAGHGhighgp2_FD_193483 | JGI IMG/M metagenome (GOLD analysis project Ga0247610, IMG submission 193483) | Sheep rumen microbial communities from Palmerston North, Manawatu-Wanganui, New Zealand - 1742 DNA GHGhigh gp2 | ecosystem: Host-associated > Mammals > Digestive system > Stomach > Rumen...
CTGCGTTTTATTTTTTATAATAGGCGTTGTATTTTACCTGTTCAGCGTAATTCATATATTCGCTAAATGGTAAATCAGTATGGAACTCAACCCATTTTTCATCTTTCTTCACTAGAACGTTTTGCGAAAAAAGATAATACTCCCCAAACAAACATAGCGTATTCCTAAGAATAATTTCTTCTATTCCTGCCGTTTCAATGTGGCAACGAAAACAAGTTCCATGGCTAATTTCATAAACATAATAGCCAATTTTAGCTATGTCAAGTTGAGTAATTTTGAGTTCCATAAGTATTTATATTATAAATGCAAAGATAAGTATTATTGTTGATAAGGCAAACAAATGGCACCAAGAGGAAGAAAATGGAAGCAGAGTGAAATAATAGATGCGTTTAAACAAACACATGGCAATACATATGACTATTCCAGAGTTGTGTACACGGATGTAGACACAAACGTTTGGATTGGGTGTAAAAAACACCCGAAGTCGCCACTCGCGGATGAGAATGGTATTGTTTGGTTCCAACAAACTCCTCATCATCATATTGCAGGCGAAGGGTGCCCAATGTGTAACGAAAGTCATGGGGAACGTACGATTGCACAATTATTAACTACAGCGGACATCACATATGAACGGCACAAAGAATTTGAATGGCTCCCAAAGAGATGTCATGTTGACATTTATTTGCCGGATTACAATGTTGCAATTGAATATCAGGGCGAATTACATTATTTGCCAAAATTTGGGCAGGCAGAACTGGTAAAACAGCAACAGAGAGATTCCATAAAGAAGAGACTATGCAAACAGAACAATCTGCCACTATATGAGATAACATATAAAGATGATATAGAACAAAAGTTGAAGGAGATATTAGATTCCGTTAGCGGAAATACCGTTCAACAAACTATTAATAACACAACTAACGAATCAAATACACACAAGAATATGAAAAAGAATGTAATTAAGGTAAGCGAAAACACCCTCAGGCAGATTGTCGCTGAGAGTGTCGAGAAAGCGTTGAAAGAATATGAAGATAGGAGTTTTGACAGTGACGAGTTTTATGGTGAAGCACTAGACACTGCCGTACAAACTTATCTTGATTCTCTAAACATAGAGCCAAGATATTTTGCCACTGATACGGAGAAGATTGGAAAAGCCTTTGGGGATAAACTGTTTGAGATAGCCAATCAGAATGGTAACGAGTATAGGAATAAACTTGACGCTGCAAGAATCAATAGTACAGATTATCATGGTGAAGGATATGGTGGTTATCCATATTAAACTGCTATCCTCACATTCTCATACGAACACTTGCCGATAGACTTACGGAACATATGGGCGAATCGTGCAGATTCGTCCATTTCTTTTGTGTTGAAATGAAAAAGTCCAGCGTTTTTCGCGCTGGACTTCAATGTTTTATGCGATTATTGGTGTAAACTAATATATCGTTCCCTTATTTTTTATTCCATTTCTTAGCGTTCTGTGCAAATATCGCCCTTTTCTTTGTAATAGGGTTCTTTGAATGAGTCAGTTCCTCTGTGGACTTTCCCGTCCTTTCTTTCGTGGCGTTGAATTTACCTTTGTTTTCGTCCTTAATATGAATTCCTTCTTCGGCTAAAACATTTTTTATAGATTCAGCAATAATGCTACGAAGTTGAGATTCTTTTATTGTTTGTTTCATATTTTGTCAATCCCTTTTAGTGAGTTAATTATTTCTGTTTTTGAAGTTTTTTAATAAATAGTTTGGAAGTTAAATAAAGGAAACTGACTAATTGGGGAAATTTGAAATTTCTGGCCGGAAAAATTTTTGAAAAAAGGTACTCCTGAGAAAAGCATCCCCCACCCCTTTATGGAAAGTTTGTAATTTTTTCCGGGAAAATTTTTTTGAAAATCAGTTTTTATTTTTTAGGGGGGTACCCTCATGGAAAAAGTCGATTTTTCTGGCCAGATTTCACATGCGCAACTGTGCGCCCCATATGGCGATTTCGCAGGGAGGTGAACGTAGGGAGGGACTTACGTAGGGAGGGGTAAGGGGAGGGGGTTCCCCCGTGGTACCGACAGGGAGGGTGAAGCCCGACAGACTGTGGTATTGACGCTGCACGCCGTCTATATTGTATAATATAATAAAATCTACGACAATTGCAAGCATTTCACAAATTATTTTTGCATAAAATTTATTTGCAATTGTCAATTATTTTTATTACCTTTGTACTAACAAAACTAAATGAATATGGAACTGATTAGCAAAAGAAAATCTTGCCTTGGGACAATGGAGTTTGTCCTCAAAATGGGCAAAATGAAGAAAGCCGAGGAGTTTATCACCTATCCCGTGCAGAAAGATGATAACGGAGATAAGGTATATCTGCAGTCGCACCATAGGTGGGCGGAGCTTAACACGCGAACGGGCGAAATCCAACTATCCGCAAGACGCGCCCAATATGCTAATAGTATGTGGTTACTGATTTGTAAGCTGAACGGAACGGCAGAATCCGATAAGGCAACCACCGAACAGCTTAACGAAATGCTCACCGCAATCCGTGGCACGGCTTCTCCCAATGCAGGCGGCAACAACATTCTGTCAATGTACTGCGACAATTCCAATGCTGATAAAGTATAATCTTTCAATGCATAACAAAAACGCACTCCGAAAATGGGGTGCGTTTTTTGTATCTGACAAGAGGTGGTTGATTACCGTCAGGTACCTGATGACGCGGCGTATTTTATTGTATAATATAATAAAAAAAACGAGAAGTCCAAATATTTTCCAATTTATTTTTGGTTAATGGACTCGTGGTAAGTGCGACTACTTTGGCTGATGAACAGCGGCTGCGTGCGACTCTCGTGCGACTGGCATTTGTAAGTGATTGATAATCAATAGGGTTCAAGATTATTTATATCCCGAAGGAACTGTAGTTCGAGTCATCTGTTCAGGATTATATTGTATAATATAACAATTTTTTTGATATATGCAAGCATTTTGTTGATTATTTTTGGTGAAAAGAAATTATCAAAAAGTGTCATTTAAATTTGGAAATGTGGGGAATTTTTTTATATTATACAATAGAAACGGGTTCACCATGGAGGCGGAGTCGAGTGAGGGCTTCTTTGCGCCGGGCTAAAAAAAGTTGAAATAATTTTGGCGGTACCAAATTTAATTCTTATCTTTGTAATGGAAATCAATTAAGCAAAAGTATATGAACAAGAGATTTATTTATCCAATGTCCAAGCTCAGCGATATGCTGACTGAGGAAGAGATTGCGGCAATGTCCGAAAAGTATGAGTTCAATCGTGAGGACAAGTATTTTCACTTTAACAAGGAAGAGGGTTTTCTTGAATCTTTGAACGAGGAAGATATCAAGGTGTTCAATGAAAATGTGCCGAAGGACAAGGCATTGTTAATGGCGGCATAGCCGAGAGGTGCTTAGGGGTTTGATTGGAGTGTGTACCGAGAGGTGCACACTTTTTTCGTATTTTGTTTGGATATGTCAAGAATTTTTTTATATTATACAATTAAAGGTAACAGCAGGAAGTCGTCCTACAGGCAAGAACCGACTGCTCGTGGGAAGGAGGCGGGCGACGCTGTGAAGGCGTACAATATATTACCTAATATATAAAATTTTACGATATATGCAAATTTATTTTGTAATGTCAAATATTTTTATTACCTTTGTATAGCAAAAAAGAAAGAGTATGAACAATCAGAGTATGAACAATCAGAGAGTTTGCCCCGAGTGCGGAACACCACTTCAATATGCGTATCAACGAGATAACGGAGAGGTTGTCTACTATTGCCCCGAAGGTGACGAACATTATGTGTTCAAGAACAAGGGCGGATACGAATATGCCGTATGTCTTTATGACGGAAAGGAAATCTGCGTTGGGGTGGCTTCATAGTCAAAAATAAGTTTTAGGGTTTGGTTTTGAAAAGGCACTGCGATTTTTTCGCGGTGCTTTTTCGCATTTACCGAGAGTTGGCTGATTCCCGTCAGGTTCCTGACGTCGCTGCGGCGGGAATAATTGTATAATATAATATTTTTTGCGAGAAATCCAAGCATTTTATCAAGAAAGTTGAATTGAGTTGAAGAAAGTTCATTATTTGTTTGGAAATTTGCAGAATTTTTTTATATTATACAATAGCAAGCACACCACGGGCTCAGGATGACGCCGGGTCGAAGAGAGGTTGTTCGAGGGCAAAAATAAATTTGCATATGTCACAAAAATTTACTATATTTGTGGTAGATAAATGAAGAACATTATGGCAAAAGCAATTCCAATCACTTTTTTACAACATAGGGCAATTACCTTAGCGACTTGGGAGCAGGGAAAGAAACTTTATAACAAGGACAAGAGTGAAATCATTATGGAGTTTGGTGGAGAAACCACTGCGAAAGACGGAGAGAAGTTTTGGGTTGGGAGTTTCATAGCAAAACTTTGGCATAGGGGAACGTACCGATTTGACTGCAAGTTGGAAACTTGGGGCGACGGAAAACAATACTATTCCGTAGAGCATAAGAAAATCAAATAAGCAAGCGGTTGTAAAAAAAGAGAAAGGCACTTTGAAAAAGGTGTCTTTTTTATTTGCATATGTCAAAAAAAATATTATATTATACAATAAAAACCACCCGGACGGAAGTCGTTTCAGGAAGACGCGTAGTGGGTGTTTGCGGAGAGGTTGGCTCGGCGAGGTAAATGTTGGCAAAAAAGTCTGCATTACATTTGGAAATCTCGGAAATTTTTTTATATTATGCAATGTAAATCAGAAGCGATGTCGGCGAAGAGGCGAATCCACGGTAGTCGCAAAAAGGTAAATTATTGATAATCAATGTGTTATGAACCAGAGTGTTCTCGTGCAGCGCTGTGCAGAGTAATTGCACACCAAGGACTTGCCTGCGTCTGACGATAGTGATACTGCTGTGCCATTAAGCATTAGGCAAAAATAGTTGAAGATTTATTTGGAAATCTCGGAAATTTTTTTATATTATACAATGTACGTCCTGACAGGCTCGAAGACTACAGTGGAAATCAAGATTTATAAGTTATTGAAAATCAGTTAGTTATAAAAACCCGTAAAAACTTGAGTTTTCTGCAGAAAAATGAAGAATTTACATCTTTTATATGTTGTTCATTATCAGAACATTAGCCGAGTAGTTGCTATGGGGCTTGAGAGATGATGTCGCGATGATGCTGCAGCGACGATAAATGGAAGAAGGCGCCTGCAGCTGGTGAAGTTTTATTGTATAATATAGCATTTTTTATGAGATATGCAAGCATTTTGTCAAGTTTTTTGTGTAAGAAACAAAACAAAATAGTTGGTTGAAAATTTGGATATATCAAGAATTTTTTTATATTATACAATAATCTATGGCGAGCGATGCGGGTTCCACAGTATATGGGCTTCTTGGTTCAGAGTAGGGATTATGCTGAAAAAATATTATGATATATTTGCATAATTGTGAAAAATTGTTTATCTTTGCTATGAGAAAAACAACAAATTATGTACGAAGAAAAAATTAAAATTGAATGCTGCCCTTATTGCAAGTCGGAGAACTTTGAGCATATGGGTGAGAATGACTATTGGAACGGAATGCCGTGGCATTGCCACGAATGTGATTCTTGGTTTAGCGAGGACGATTATCTTCACCAAGTGTATTGGGAAAATATCAGTTGTCTGCTGAACGGCACAAGCGAAGAAGAGCCGCTTGTTCTTTCAACCCATTTTGCTCTTCCGTCCATTGATATGGAATCTCAGGGGCTTAGTGAGTGTGAGAAACTGAACATTGACAAGGTGTATCAAATGGAGGGTGATGGAAAAATGTGGTACCATTTTGAATATACTCCTGACGAGGACGATTATTGGTACGATATGTATGAGTTGTCCACCGAGGACTTGGAGGCTTTGCTTAAAGAGTTGAGGAATCAGTAGGTACTCAATTGAGTTCAATTATTTAGAGCCACGGAACGAAAGTTTCGTGGCTTTTATTTGGAATTGTGCGAAAAATTTTTATATTATACAATGTATAGCACGCTCGACGGCGGGTTCCACAGTATATGGGCTTCTTGGCTTAGAGTAGCGACAGGCGTATCTCGAAGAAGCAGTTCTCCGCCCGCTGTTTCAGGATGAAGTTATTGTATAATATAAAATAAAATTTCAATTATGCAAGGATTTTGTTAATTTTATTTTATGTTAAGAAAAATTTGGATATTTCAAAAAGTTTGCTTACCTTTGCAAAAGAGAACTGAGAGTAGCGCAATAAAAGTTGAACCACTATGAGTAGAGCAAGAGATAATCCGTAAGGGAACAAAAATTTTGTTAATAAAATATACTTAACTGAATATAGCGAGAAACTTATGAGCCACGCAAGAGATAAGCCCAAATCATAGAAATGACATTGATTACGAGATTTTAATATATGGGAAGCCCGATAACCCTACGCAGATAATAGGCTAAACAATAACCAAAAGTTACAAAACTGCGACAGCCAACCAAAGGTGGCACAAGAGCCGTTAAGGAAATTAAAAAACCTTAGAATGTATTAAGTCTTGCCAACTTGTACGAAAGGCTATGGCATGGTAAAAGAGAGATATATTTTATTTATTATTAACATTTTAGGCACACGCGGACAATTCCGTCCCCCACGATAGGACAGCCCAAGCCCGCTCTGCCACAACCCACTGACTTATGGGCAAAGTCGGTGGGTTATTTTTTTATTTTTATTTGGAAATGTCAAATATTTTTTTATATTATACAATCATATCGACGCTGCATCAGGAGGCTGAGCCGAGTGATATCAGAGAGATACCGTTCTTACAGGAAAAGGCGCCGCGGGTGAACAGCTGGATATTGTATAATATAACATTTTTTCTGAGAAAAACAAATTTTTCTGCGGTAGTAAAATAAATTTTGATAATTCAATTTTTATGCTTATATTTGCATAGAGATTAAAACAACAAAAATTATGGGATACACACATTATTGGAGATTCCGCGATAACGCAGGTAACTATTGCGCCCCGAAAGACATTGAGGGCGGTGCTGAAAAGTTTAAGGATTCCGTTGCCTTGTTCCGCAAGGTATTGGAAAAGTTGAACGGCAAAACTATGTACCCGAATTGGGGTGAAAATGCTTACAGCCGAGAAGTGCCAATGGTTCTTTGCGGTGGTAACGGAGAGGGCGAGCCTGAAATCCTTGACAATTTGGTTTGCTTTAATGGTTGTCGCGCTACGGATAATTGGTGCGAAACCTGCTATCTTGATATGGACGATAGAGGTTCCAATTTCTGCAAAACACGCAGAGAGCCGTATGATACTGCAGTATGGGCTTGTCTGCTTTGTTTCAAGTTTTACTTTGGCGAAAACATCAAGTTGGAAAGCGACGGAGATAACGAAGAACACGCCTACGCAGAAGAAGTGTTCAATTCGGTAGTTGAGGAAATGTAGGGGATTGGTTCATATACACGGGTTTAGGTTTGAAAAAAGTGCGTTGTGAAACGCGCTTTTTTCTTTTTTATTTGGAATTGTCCCGAATTTTTTTATATTATGCAATGTAAATCAGAAGCGATGTCGGCGAAGAGGCGAATCCACGGTAGTTGTGAAAACATAAGTTATTAGTAATCAATGTGTTATGAGGTGACGCGTTCTCATGCAGCGCTGTGCAGAGTAATTGCACACCAGCGTGCGTCTGACGATAGTGATACTGTTGTGCCATTAGGCGTTGGTAAAAATAGTTAAAGATTTATTTGGAAATCTCGGAAATTTTTTTATATTATACAATAGATGACGGCGACGAAGGCGGGCAAGAAGCCATCATCTGTCAGAGCTATCGCCAAGACTGTAATGTCCGTCGAAGGGTTCGTCGTACAGGGTATTTTTATTGTATAATATAATATTTTTTCTGACATTTCCAAATTTATTTTGTGTGTTGAAGAAAAATTTGCATATATCATATTTTTTTCTTATCTTTGTACCAAGAAAATGAATGAGATATGAAACACATTGACGAAATAGTAAACATCATTGAAAAGAGCTACAAGGGGAGCAGAGTTCATAGCATAGACTTGAGCGGTGATAAGCTCGATTACCTCACGCTTGACTGCACGTTCAGCAGGAATGGTATGCACCCTTACGTTGCGCTCCGTATCCTAAACAAGTACCCCGATATTAGAGTGGTACATTTCGCAGGGGGTTGGGTGGAAGGAGTTTACACCCGAAACACCCTTAGCTATTGTGGCTATAAAGTAAAAAATAATAAAGGAAAATAAAATTATGAGCGAACAAGAAGAACAGAGAGGCAAAGAGCTTTTGAATGAATACTACGCAAAGCTCAGCTACATTGAAACCCTTGCGGTCGCTGACGCATTGGACACGATGAAGAAAATGGCTGAAAAGCTCGTGGATTACATCACTGACGTGGTATATTTGGAGTAAATGTACTCAACTGAGTACAACGTTGTTTTTCTCAAATCTCGTACTGAAAAAGTGCGAGATTTTTTTGTTTTTCTCATTTATTTTTTTATATTATACAATAACTTCCCGCGATCCGGAATCCGGAAGAGCAGTTTCCGCCGATTGTGAAAAACTCGGAACATTATTAAAAATTTTTATGATCCAAAAATAAATTTGCATTTATCATTTTTTTTACTTAACTTTGCATAAAGAAAATGAGATATGAAAACATTTGAGGTAACAATGCAAGAACGTGGGCGTGACGGGGTAGTCCGCACCATAACCCAAACCGCAGTCTGCGAGAGCCGTAAGCAGGTTGTTGAATTTTACGGGCTGAATGAACCAGATATTGTATCATACAAAATCAAAGAAAAATGAAGTACAAAGTAACGAATATCGTCTATGCCACGGACGGAGTAAAAGTGGATTTACCTACCGAGCTTATCCTTGAAGCCGATAGCAAGGACGAACTTGCCGATAGAATTTCCGATAAGACGGGGTGGCTTGTTGAGAGCTTTACTATTGAAAAGCAGTCCGAGCTATGCATTGAGTTGCTTATGCAGGTAAGGGAGCAGGCGAAATCCGCCATTATGGAAATCCTTACCGAGCGCAAGGTGGAGAGTATCAATGTTCAGCCGTATTTTCAAGAGTGCTACGTTACCAACTACGCATTTTTTGAAACGGACAAGAACGGAAACGGAGAGTGCTTAGAGGTTGAGAGTGTAAAAGTAGTGAACGGAAAGCCAATTTTCACTATGTACACCAACTACGGCAACTATTGGGGCGAAAGGACATTGGAAGATTTTGACACAAGCGAAGTTGTGTATATCCTTGAAATTCTTGAAGAAATCTTTGAGCAGGTAGATGACGGAGAGCCGTTGCTGAAAGAGGACGAAAATTTTGACGACTATGAGGGATAGTAGCAGTCCAAAAATAATTGAAGAAATCAGTGCAGAAATGTGCTGATTTTTTTTTGTTTTTTGCGAAATTTTTTTATATTATACAATGATATGCACGCTACTACAGGAGGCGGAGTCGAGTACTACAGTCAGAAGCGTGGTTCATCCAGGAAAAGTCGCCGCGGGATACTTCACCAATATTGCATAATATAACAATTTTTTTGACTTATGCAAATTTTTTAACGCCTTGCAAAAAAATTTGGAAAATTAAAAAATTATGCATATCTTTGTAGCAAGAAAAAATAAGAGAGTATGAAAAAATTATTTAGGAAACTTTTTTATGGGGAAGAAACGATTGAAATCCCTATGAAAATGGCTATGCAGATTTGCCGTTACTGTGAAGAACAGCAGATATATAACAAATTGAAAAAATACGGAGATTTTTATTACAAACTTTTAAATATTATAGCGGAGAATTAAATTATGGAACCTATTATTGAATACGAGCGCGGTGGCTACGGCTTTACCGAATTTGACAATGGCTACGGTAGTGGGGTTGAGGTATACGAAATTGACGGAAATGGACATCCGCACCTTGTAGGAGAGGTTGCAGGAAAGGGAGTAGACGATATTGAGGATATGACTGAAAACGAATTTGGCTATTTCCTTAACGAAAACGGAATACTGTAATATGGCAAAGGTTGCATTACTTGTAGATTTTGAGCCACGAACAAGAGTAGTGGTTGATATCCCCGAAGGCGTGTCCGTTGAAAAATGGCTTGAAGATGACAATAACTTTGGGGCGGTTGCAAAGAAAGCAAGAGAGCAAATGCTTGAAGGTAACATAGAGAATTACCTTTGTGGGGACAATATGTATTGGGAAGAAGATACTGAATGCCCTTTTGGTTCGCTCACTATGGATAACGCAGAGTAGTTATGGAAAGTTAAAAATACCCAAACCATTTAATTTTTTGCATCCACGATGTCCAAGCATCGTGGATGCTTTTTTATGCATCTGTTTCATCCTGATTTTCATCTGAGCGATGCGGGACGTCTGTGGGTTTTTATTGTATAATATAACAATTTTTTCCGTAATTCCAAGGATTTGGTTGTTTATTTTTGCAAAATTAGATACGATTTTATTTGGAAATGTCGGATTTTTTATTATATTATACAATGTAAATCAGAAGCGATGTCGGCGGAGAGGCGAATCCACGGTAGTCGCAAAAATGTAAATTATTGATAATCAATGTGTTATGAGCAGCGCTGTGCAGAGTAATTGCACACCAGCGTGCGTCTGACGATAGTGATACTGTTGTGCCATTAAGCATTAGGCAAAAAAGTCTGCATTACATTTGGAAATGTCGGATTTTTTATTATATTATACAATGTAGACGGCGGGATTCGACGGGTATGTCCAAAAAATCTCGAAATCTCAAGAAAGAAATCACCGCATTAGCGGTATATTATAATAGAGGTGATTGAAACAAAAACTTGCCCAAGAAAAAAATTTGAAAATTTTTGCCCAAACTATTGCATAATTCAAAAATTTGTTATAACTTTGCACACAGAAACAAAATAGGAAAAACTATGGAGTACACAATCAACACCCACCTCAGCACCAAAGTGAACAATACCGACGCCCTCACCGCCCTTAAAGCAGGTATCCGTCAGTATAAGGTAATGACACCTGAAGAAGAAATTGAAGCCTTTGCCGCCCTTAAAGCAGCGCAGAGCGAAAGCGAGCGCAACGCTATCAAGCAGCGTATTGCAAATGCAAATCTTCGTTTTGTCCTTTCCGTCGCGCAAAAGTACAGTTCCGACGGGGACAGAGTGGCTGAGCTTGTCAGTATTGGCACGATTGGCTTGTATCGCGCAATTGACACCTTTGATGTGTCTAAGGGATTCAAATTCATTTCTCACGCAATCCATTGGATTCGTGCGGAGTTTTGCGAGTTTTTCCGTAGCGATGCAAACTTTATCCGTCGCAGTAACAACGCCAAAATCGGCACAAAGGACAGGAAAATCGTGGAGCGGTATCTGCAAACTGAGCAGCGCGAGCCTACCGAGGACGAGCTTATTGAGGCTCTTGAAAAGGAGTACGGCATTGAGGTAAAAAACCGCGTGGACGTGGTTAATGTCCGCACTAACTTTATCAGCGATAGGCTGAATAGTGAGGACGATAGCACCGCAGAGGAAAACGGAGAATTCGCTACTGCCACCGCAACCACAAATGACTATGAGGCTGAGATAGAGCGCGAGGCACAAAAGGCTCTTGTGGCTAAGATAATGTCTAAGCTCACATTTCGCGAGCAAGAAATTCTGAGCCGCTACTACGGCATTGATAGGGAGGAGCAAGACGCCTCCGTAATAGCCGAGGAATTCGGACTGACAGAGGAACGAGTTCGTCAGCTTGTGGTGAATGAGATTCCCAAAAAGGTACGTAGAATGGTGCGCGTGGCATAGGCACTCAATTGAGTACATTACGGCTCAAACACAACTATAAATCGGCTCATTTTGAGCTGTAAAATTCTGAAAGGGACTATGAAAATAGTTCCTTTTTTATTTGCTTTTCTTGAAAAAAATGTTATATTATACAATGATATCGACGCTCGTCCGCGGGCGGAACAGTTCCTGTTCGAGTTGGACTTCTTGGCGACAGGAGAGGTACCCCTTCGAGGCGGGTTTATATTGCATAATATAATAAAATTTCGCTGATTTCCAAATTTTATATGTATAAAATGCACTATTATATATGGTGTGTATAATAATGCACTATATTCAATAATGTGAATATTGAGCAAATATTGTAAAATAAATTTGGAAAATAGAAATATTTTTCGTATATTTGCATTGGATTTAAAAAACAAATAATATGATTGTACTAATTTTTGATGACAAGCCTGTAAAGGTAGAGGAAAAGAAAAAGGAAGAAAAGAAGCTCCCTAAATACATTGTCCCCACAAGTAATTTTGATGAGGGTTACATTAGTGGCATTCCTTGTAAGGTGGTAAGTGAGAAGCCATATAAGAAAATGAGGAAACATTTTAATAGCGAGAGCGAAGATGATGTTATTGACGTTGTAAGTCTATTGACGGGCATTAAGTACACAATTCCCAATGATTGGTACAATGGGTACGATGATATTTTCGAAGCCGTTGCCAAAAGCAAATTGCCGCTTCACACCCTTGATGGTAACAAAAAGTCACTTATTGGTAAGACATACTATGTTAGGGACAATTCTTGGATTACCGATTTTGAAGGAAACCCCGGACGCCTTATTGGGTTGCCTTGCAAAGTAGTTTCCGTACCTTTCAAGGGTACTGTCAATCCTTGTGGAAAAGATATTGTCCGTACATTTATCCTTGTTGAAAACAATGGGAAAATTTATAGAACTCTCTTTGGTGAATGGAATTTTTATCCCAATTTTGGAGAAAAACAAATTTTTTTCACGTTGTAAATAAATTTGGAAATTAGGAATGTTTTACTTATCTTTGTTACCGAAATAATTTTCGTATATTTATTGTAAAAACGAAATTACATTATGGGAAAAAAGATCATTATTACTGAAA